>Ga0315280_10000175_pt1 | contig 122225 bp, 122 predicted proteins | sample YL17G06_40_MG_FD_203697 | JGI IMG/M metagenome (GOLD analysis project Ga0315280, IMG submission 203697) | Sediment microbial communities from Yellowstone Lake, YNP, Wyoming, USA - YL17G06_40 | ecosystem: Environmental > Aquatic > Freshwater > Lake > Sediment | place: USA: Wyoming | collected... | reverse complement strand
CACGTCTGCGAGGGGGTCCAGCACGCCCACCAGAAGGCGATCATCCATCGCGACCTCAAGCCCTCGAACATCCTGGTCGCCATCCAGGACGGGAAAGCCGTGCCCAAGATCATCGACTTCGGGGTGGCCAAGGCGACGGCCCAGAGCCTGACCGAGAGGACGATGTACACGGAGCTTGGGATGCTCATCGGGACGCCCGAGTACATGAGCCCGGAGCAGGCGGAGATGACGGCCCAGAACGTCGACACCCGGACCGACGTCTATTCGCTGGGCGCGATTCTGTACGAGCTTCTGGTCGGGGCCCTTCCCTTCGACCCCAAGGAGCTGAGGCGGGCCGGCTATGACGAGATCCGGCGGAAGATCAGGGAGGAGGACCCGCCGAAGCCGAGCACTCGGCTGAGCACGATGGGGGACGCGTCGACCGTTCAGGCGCATAACCGGCGGATGGAATCCCCGTCGCTCATCCGGCAGATCCGGGGGGACCTCGACTGGATCACGATGAAGACCTTGGAGAAGGACCGGACGCGGCGCTACGGATCCCCCTCGGAGTTGGCGGCCGACATCGACCGGTATCTTCACCATCAACCGGTCGTCGCTTGCCCGCCGAGCACCCTGTACAAGACCAAGAAATTCGTCCGCCGCCACAGGGTCGGGGTTGGCGTGGCCGCGACCCTGGCGATTCTCGTCATCGCCTTTTCGGTGACAACAGCCATCCAGGCCCGCCGCATCGCCCGCGAACGGGACAGGGCCAACCAGGAGGCGGAGGCGTCGCGTCAAGTTTCTGATTTTCTGACCGGGCTGTTCAAGGTCTCCGACCCGAGCGAAGCCCGGGGTAACAGCGTCACGGCGCGGGAGATCCTCGACAAGGGCGCGGACAAGATCGGCCGCGAACTCCAGGGGCAACCGATCGTCCAGGGCAAGTTGATGAACACGATGGGATTCGTCTATCAGAGCCTCGGACTGTATGACCCGGCCCAGACTCTCCTGGAAAAGGCGCTGGAGACCCGCATCAAGACCCTCGGCCCGGAGCACCCGGCCGTGGCGGAGACGCTCTCCAACCTCGGCACCGTCGTGTGGCGCAAGGGGGACTTAGCCCGGGCGAAGTCCCTCCAGGAACAAGCCCTGGGCATTCGCGAAAAACGGCTCGGTCCGGAGAGCAAGGAGGTGGCCTCAAGCCTTCATAACTTGGGCAATCTCAACTGGAGCCAGGGGAATTATAAAGAGGCCCGCCGCCTCCTCGAACGATCTCTGGCCATCCGGGAGAAAGTCCTCGGTCCTGAGCATGAAGACGTCGCGACAACGCTCAACTCCTTGGGGGCGATCGCTTACAAAGAGGGCGACTTCAAGCGGGCGGAGGAGCTTTGGGAACGGACGCTGGCAATCCGCGAGAAGACTCTCGGCCCCGACCATCCCTACGTGGCCCAGTCGCTCAACAACCTCGCCATCGTGCATACGTACACCGGTGATCCCAAAGGCGCCGTACCGCTCCTCAAGCGCGTGGTCCAAATCCAGGAAAAGGTGCTGGGCCCTAAGCACCCGGACCTCGCAGCAGGTCTCATGAACCTGGGGGATGCAATTTCCGAAAGCGGCGATCCTATCGGGGCAAAACCGTATCTTTCCCGGGCAGTGGCTATCCAAGAGGCTGCGGGCCCCGGAAACCCAGAGCTCGCCCGCTTTCTTGATAAATTGGCCTTTGTCACGCTCAAAGAGAACGATGTGAGGGAGGCCCAGAGACTCTATGAGCGGTCGCTTGCGCTGCGGCAGAAAGCTCTCGGCCCGAAACACCCCGAGGTGGCCGAAAGCCTATGCGGCTTGGCGGATTGCGCCTTCCAGAGCGGCCGTCTCCAAGAGGCGGAGACTCTCTACGGGCGGGCCCTGGCTATCGCCAGAAAGCCGGACGGGAGCTATTATCCCGGAGCTTATAATGTTCTTAAGGGCTTCGCGGCCCTCCTTCGGGCCACCCATAGGGAAGCCCGGGCTGCCGAAATGGAGGCTCAGGTCCGTTTGCTGCAAACGAAGTGAAAGACTTCGGGCAACATCACCAGAAGCGGACGGGTCCCGTGTCAATGTGGATGAAATCGGAGGCCTTGTAATAACCGGTCCCGCCGCGCTTCATGGATCGCGCGACCTCGTAGAGCTTCTTGGTATTGAATCCCTGCAGGCGGAAGTCCAGGGCGCGGCCCTTGGTGTGCTGGCTGCCGAGGACGACGCTGCTCGACTGGTTGTGGAGGCGGGTGTTCGTTTCGACGCACCGGTACCCGCACACGACCTCGACCTCGCCCCGGTAACCGACCTTTTGGAGGAGGTCGTAGAGAAAGTCCAGCAGGGCCGGGTCGATCGGGACTTCCTCGCCCGTGAACGGGTCGCGCAGGACGTGCTTGATATCGTCCAGGGCGGCCTGGAGGTAGTTCGGGCCGCGCTTGTAGACGACGCTCAGGTGCTCTCCGTTGTGGGTGTTGTAGAACGAGAGTGCCCGCTCTGGCTCCGGTGGGACCGTGATCACGGTCTGGGCCGCCGCAGCGGAGGCCAGGATGAGTGCAGCCAGCACGGAGATGAGGCGCGCCCCGAACCTCGTCGCTGACTTTGTCATGGCTCCGGCACCTTCCTCACCTTTTGTCGCCCGGCGGCACCCATGTCAGAAGATTGCCTTCCCGAGCAGCGCGTCCCGGCCGTAGACGTCGTCGAAGAAATACACGTCGCGGTCCTCCCGGTCGACGACGGCGGTGTTGTAAAGGATGTAGATGGGGAGCGGCCGCTCGAGGCTCACGGTCTGATTCCCGCCGGTGGCGAGCATTTCGTCGAGCTTCGCCTGGGTCCAGCCCTTCTCCTCTCCGCCCAGGACGTAGGCCGCGAGATCGTGGGCCCGCGCGACGCGGATGCAGCCATGGCTAAAGGTCCGCTTCGGCAACCCGAACAGGCTGAGGGCCGGAGTGTCGTGAAGATAGACGCCGAAGGCGTTCGGGAAGGCGAAGGCGAAGTGCCCGAGGGCGTTGTCCGCGCCCGGGTCCTGCCGCAGGCGGTAGCGGCCCATGTCGTCGGCCGAGACCGTCTTCCAGTCGACGGCGGCGGAATCAACCTCGTCCGCCCCGGAGCTCCAGCCCTCGAACATCCGGATGTGCTGCTTTTTGAGGAAGGTCGGGTCCTTCCGCAGCTTGGGCAGGAACTCCTTTTTGGCGATGCTGACGGGCACGTTCCAGTACGGGTTGAACTCGACGTAGCGGACCCGGTCGCTGAAGACGGGCGTCATGTGGGCCTCGTCCCCGACGACGACCGCCATGGAGAGCTCCTCCTTCCCCCCTCTCACGGCCGTGAGGCGGAAGCTCGGGATGTTGACCGCGATCCACCAGTCGCCGCGGTCGCGCCCGACCCAGCGCCAGGTCTCCATGTTGATGATAAGCTGGCGGATGCGATGCTCGACGGGGACGTTGAGGGCGGTGAGGGTCCCCGGCCCGACAAGTCCGTCGGGGTCGAGGCCGTGATGCCGCTGGAACCGCGTGACCGCCGCGGCGAGGGTCCCGTCGTAGGCGTCGCTGTCTACGGGGTCGGCGGTCGGCCATTCGCCGGTCACGGCCAGCCGCCGGCGGACCGCCCCCACCCGCGGGTTCCTGTCTCCGGGCTTGAGTTTCGGGCCCGCCGGGACCTCGGGCCAGCCGCCGCGCGCGGCGAGGGCCCGGTACTCGGCCAGCTTCTCGCGGAGCCCCCGGTACTCGTCGAAGGGCGGCGCCAGGTCTTCGAGGAAGGCCTTCAGGTCGGGCGCGGCCAGCGCCCGTTCGAGCATGGCCGGCCGGTCGACCTCGCAATCACATGCCGTGGGGAAGGCCTGGAGATCGAAATCCCGCGGCTGGTGGCGTCCCTCGGTCATGTCGGAGGAGTAGTTCCCGAGCGCGGTCGTGAGGAGCGACTCCAAGCGGTTCAGGCTCTCGGCGTCCTTCATTTCCCAGAGACGGCCGATCTCGTCGAGGCCGTAAGCCTGAGGGTTCAGGCCGTGCGCGTCGGCGTCGGCGAGGACGGCGCGCAGGATCCCGGCGTTCTTGTTGGGCCCGTCGGACGTCACCCAGTGGGGCGGCCCGCCTCCGCCCCGCTCGGCCGGGGTCGTCTCCGGGGCCGGCCGGGGCGCCGTCGCCCGGCCCTCAGGACGCTCTCCCGACTCGGCCCGCTGGCCGCAGGCTCCGAGGAAGGCCAGGACAGCAATGACAGCGGCCCCGATCGAGATGGCTTTCCACCGACGATAATTATTCACGAATGTTCCTATAGATATTGTAGCAAATGGCTCAAATTCAGGGCCAGGCGGAGGGTAAGGACCGCGTCCCAGTCCCGTCTCCGCCGCCCGGGTTTGACAAGCTTCTCTCCGATATCCTACTATCCGACCGGAGCGGCCGGGCGGAGGACTCTCGGCACGGTCCCCGGCCCTGAATCTTTAAGTCCCGAGGAGGTGTCATGTTCCCGAATTCCCGAGCGCTCAAGATCCTCGGCCTTTGCGCCGCGGCCGCGCTTCTCGAGTCCGGCGGGCGCGTCCTGGCCCGGGACGGCGTCGCCGTGGTCGTCGTCGATGCCGCGCCCTCGCGCGCCGTGAACACCTTCAGCCCGCTCCGGGCGCTCGGCGCGGGCGTCGACCGGCTGAGGCCCGGCGTCGCCGACAAGGCCCTCTCCGGGACGTTGCTCAAAGAGATCCTTTGGGCGGGCTGGCAGCCGATAAGCTACCGCCAGAACACCGAGCTCCACGTCGAAGCCTGGCACTGGAATCCGCGGGGCAAGTGGAGCGACCCGGCCGGCCGCGGGTATTTCGTCGGGGAGGCGGAGCCGACGGCGGAGCCGATCCGCCACTCCTACGCGTATCCGCTCCCGCACAGGGGCTTCACCCGGAACAGCGGTACCGAACGCGGCTTCTCCCGCCTGACCGACGGCGACCTCGAGACTTACTGGAAGAGCAACCCTTACCTTGCCCGGCCGTTCACCGGCGAGGACGACGCGCTCCATCCGCAGTGGGTGACGCTCGACCTCGGCGAGAAACTGTCCGTCGACGCCGTCCGCATCGCCTGGGCCGAGCCCTACGCGCGCGCCTACCGGGTCCAGTTCTGGACCGGCGACGGCAACCCGGTGAACGCCCCCACGAAGGGCGTCTGGCAGACGTTCCCGCTCGGGAGCGTCGCCGACGGCCGCGGCGGCCAGGTCACCCTACGCCTGGCCTCCCGGCCCGTGCCCGTGAGATACCTGCGCGTCTGGATGACCGCCTCGTCGAACACCTGCGACACACACGGCGCGGCCGACCGGCGCAACTGTGCCGGCTACGCCATCCGCGAGCTCTACGCAGGGACGCTCTCGCCGGGCGGCGGCTTCCAGGACCTCGTCCGCCATTCCCCCGACGGCGCGCAGTCGGCGACGCTCTGCTCCTCGGTCGACCCCTGGCACGCGGCGTCCGACCTCGACGAAAGACTCGGCGACCAGGTCGGCTTCGACCTCTTTTACACCTGCGGTATCACGCGCGGCCTGCCGGCCATGATCCCCGTAGCGATGATCTATTCGACGCCCGAGGACGCGGCCGCCGAGATTGCCTATCTCGAGAAGCGGGGCTATCCGATCTCCTGCGTCGAGATGGGCGAGGAGCCCGACGGGCAGTACATGCTCCCCGAGGACTACGCTGCGCTCTACCTCGAGTTCGCCGACGCCATCCGCCGCGTCGATCCCCGCTTGAAACTCGGCGGGCCGGCTTTCCAGGGCGTCAACAGCGACGTCGAGGTCTGGCCTGACGCGGAGGGGCAAACATCCTGGCTCGGCCGCTTCATCGACTACCTCGAGGCCCGCGGCCGGCTGGGCGACCTGGCGTTCTTCTCCTTCGAGCACTACCCCTACGACCCGTGTAACACGTCCTGGAGCGACCTATACAGTGAGCCCCGACTGATCACGGACATCCTCCAGGTGTGGCGGGACGACGGCCTGCCGCCGGACGTCCCGATGTACGTCACCGAGGTCAACCTCTCCTGGCAGACGGGGGAGACGTTCGTGGACATCATGGGTGGCCTCTGGTTCGCGGACTACACGGGGGCCTTTTTCACCGGCGGCGGGAAGGCGAGCTACTTCTTCCACGATATCCCGTCACCGCTCCACGCCGGCTGCAACAACTCCTGGGGCTCGTTCGGGCTTCTCAACGTCGACCCGGACCTCCGGGTGAAGGGGTATTTCGCCCAATACTACGCTTCGCGGCTCCTCGCGCGGGAATGGGCCCAGCCCGTGGACGCGCCGCACCGGGTCTTCCGGGCGGCGAGCGACGCGCGCGACGCCGCCGGGAACGTCCTCGTCACGGCCTACGCCCTCGAGCGGCCGGACGGCCAGTGGTCGCTCCTCCTTGTCAATAAGGACCGCGAGAATGCCCGCCCGGTGAAGATCGTTTTCCGGGACGCGGGAATCGACCGCTTCCTCGCGGGCCCCGTGGACGAGACGACTTTCGGGCTTGGGCAGTACGAATGGCGCGCCGACGGGGCGAACGGGCATGCGGACCCCGACGGGCCCGAGGTGAGGACACGCCTCTCCGGCGGCCCGGAGAGGGAATACGTTCTGCCGAGGGCCTCCGTCACCGTCATCCGCGGCCGGCTCGGCGGCGGCCCGGCGGCCGGACGCTAGGCCTTCAGCCGCGCGAGGAGGTCCTGGACGAGCTTTTCCCGCTGCTTGAGGCCGTCTTTGTACTCGAGATTCTGGGTGTGATGGATCTCCGAGCGGATCTCCTCGAACTCCCTTTCGAGAAGGCTGACCAGAAGGTCCTTTTCGTCGCGGGACAGTTCAACGGGCATGCCCACCTCCCTCCTGTCGATCTGCCCTTCAGTATAATCCGCGGTCCGGGCGTTTTCAACCCGGGCCGCCGGGGCGGACAGCGGTGGCTTGCGGTCAGCCATTCAGGCTATCCTGTATAATGGCCGGAGGAGTTCGATCCATGCGGTACCGCAGATTCGGCCGGCTCGACTGGCTCGTGTCCGCGCTCGGCTTCGGGTGCATGCGGTTGCCGACCCTCGACGGCGCGCCGCAGAGCGAGAGAATCGACGAGCCGGAAACGGTCCGGATGATTCGGGCGGCGATCGACCGCGGCGTCAACTACGTCGACACGGCGTACCCCTACCACAACGGCCGGAGCGAGGTCGTCCTGGGCAAGGCGCTGCGGGACGGCTACAGGGCCAAGGTCAAGCTGGCCACAAAATCGCCCGTCTGGATGCTCGGCAAGGCCGAGGACTTTGATAAGTACCTGGCCGAACAGATGACCAGGCTCGAAACGGAGCATATCGATTTCTATCTTCTCCACGCCCTGAACAAGCCGAGGTGGGAGGCCGTGTGCAGGCTCGGCATTTTGGAAAAGGCCGAAGCCGCCCGCCGTGACGGCCGGATCGGGGGCATCGGCTTCTCCTTCCACGACCGCATCGAGGTCTTTACGGACATCGTCGATGGATATGGCGGCTGGACCCTTTGCCAGGTCATGTATAACTACATGGACACGGAGAACCAGGCCGGGACCGAGGGAGTGAGATACGCCGCGTCCAAGGGCCTGGCCGTCGTCGTCATGGAGCCCCTGCTCGGCGGACGGCTGGCCAACCCGCCCCGCCCCATCCGAGCCTTTTTCGACCGTTTCGAGCCCAAGCGGACACCCGCGGAATGGGCGCTCGACTGGACCTGGAATCAGCCGGAGGTCTCGGTCGTCCTGAGCGGGATGACGACCTATCGGCAAATGGAGGAAAATGTCCGGGCCGCCGAAGCCTTCGACCCTGGCTTCTGGAGCGGCGAAGCCCTTCGTCTCGTCGATCGCGTGCGCCGGGCCTATCAGGACAAAGTCCCCATCCCCTGCACGAACTGTGGTTACTGTCTGCCGTGCCCCAGCGGCGTGAACATCCCCCGGAATTTCGACCTCTACAACGGCGGGTACATCCATGAGGAACCCGCCACAAGCCGGAACCTCTACGCGCGGCTCATGACCGAGGCCGAACGCGCCGCCGCCTGCACCCGGTGCGGCGCCTGCGAAAAGCTCTGCCCGCAGGGGATCCCCATCAGCGGATGGATGCCGAAAGTCCATGCCGTTCTCGGAGAGGGGAAGCCCTACCCCTGATCGGTGCTCGCGGGCCGGCGGGTTTGACCGCTCCTCGGGGCACGCCTATAATCTGAATGAACGCGGCCGAGTGGCGGGCTCGATGAAGAAAGCGGTTGCTTCTTTCGTTCTGGCGGCCCTCATCGTCGCGCTCGAACCGTGCCTCTTGCGAGGCGGCCCGCCGTTTTTTACGGATGATCCCGTTCCCGTGGGCCTTCACAACTGGGAATTCTATCTCGCCTCCCAACATTTCGTCACGAGCGATCTTCTTTCGGGCACTCTGCCGCATGCCGAGGTCAATTACGGCCCCGTGACCGATGTTCAGCTGCACCTGATCCTGCCGATGGCCTACGCCAAGCCCAAGGGCTTGCCCTTCCAATACGGCCCGGGGGATATCGAGTTCGGGGTCAAGTTCCGGTTCGTCGGAGAGACCCGCTCCAGGCCCCAGGTCGGGACGTTCCCCCACATCGAGCTGCCCGCCGGCAGCCCGGGCCGCGGGCTCGGGAGCGGGCATGTCCAAGTGTTCCTGCCGGTCTGGGTCCAAAAGAGCTGGGGGGCCTGGACGACCTACGGTGGAGGCGGCTATTGGGTCAATCCGGGCCACGGAAACAGGAACTATTGGATGTTCGGCTGGGAGGCGCAGCGCGACGTGTCCAAGTCGCTCACCTTGGGCGCCGAGGTGATGGGCCATTCCCCGGCGGCCGTCGGTGGCTCCGGCGAAACGGGCCTCAACCTGGGCGCGCTCCTGTCCATCGGGAAAGGGCAAATCCTCATGGCCTCCGCTGGTCGCGACGTCCACGGCCCCAACCATTTTTTCGCCTACGTGGCCTATTATTGGACCTGGGGCCCGCGCGGCTGAAGAACGGCGGCGGTTGATTGACCGGGCGACGGTCCCTGAGTATAGTCTGTTCGAGGAATGTCCATAGTCCCAATCCGCACAGCGCTCGTCACCGGCGCCTCGGCCGGGCTGGGGGCGGAGTTCGCCCGGCAGCTAGCCGCCGGCGGAAGCGCCCTCGTCATTGTCGCCCGGCGGAAGGAGAGGCTTGACGCCTTGGCCGCCGAGCTCCGGAAGCGCCACGGCGTGAGTGTCGAACTCCTCCCGGCCGACCTCGAGAAGGAAGACGACCTCAGGCGGGTCGAAGGCCGGATCGCAGCCGACGAGACCCTCGACCTCCTCGTCAACAACGCCGGTTTCGGGAGCCCCGGGCCGTTCTCGAGGACGGAGATCGGGACGTATCTCTCCATGATCCAGGTCCACACGGCCGCATCCGTCCGTCTGACCCGGGCCGCCCTGGACGGCATGGTCCTTCGCCGCCGGGGGTGGATTATCAACGTTGCCTCGATCGCCGCTTTTTCGCCCCTCTCGGGTCCGGTCTACAGCGCCACCAAGGCTTTCCTGGTCAGCTTCTCCGAGAATCTCCAGTACGAGCTGGCGGGAACGGAAGTCCGCCTCCAGGCCCTCTGCCCCGGCATGACGCATACCGAATTTCATGACGTGATCGCCATGGACAAGTCCCGTGTGCCCGGGTTCATGTGGATGCCCGCCCGGGACGTCGTCCGGATCTCCCTCCGGGCGCTCGGCCGGAAAAGGGTCATCTGCATTCCCGGCTGGAAGAACCGGCTGATCACCGCCCCGATGCGGTGCGCCCCGACGGCCGCCCTTCTCAGGTCGGTCGCGGGCCTCCCGTACTTCCGGAGAAAAGCCGGCCTCTGAACGTCTGTCGGCCGCCCGCCCTCCGGGCCCGCTCCGTCCGGTCCGGTGAGCGAAGCTCCGGTTGACACCCCGTCGGGCCCCTCCTATAATAAAGCCGGCTCCCGATCTGGAAAGGAGTATGGGGGCGAATTGGTCTCGACGGAGGTAATGAGGCACAAATGGCATGCCGAGGTCCCACCCATCCTCGTTAAACCGGTGGAACAACTTAACTGCAGAACCTCTAGCAGTCGCGGCCTGATAGAAAGGCACGCCGTTCCCGGGGCCCTCTCCTGCGGGGTTTCGGGAGCGTCGACCAAGCAGGATAGCGGACCGGTTTGACCCTGAGACCGGCGAGCGAAACAACTTCGGGGTCGGTCCCGCGGTCCTCTTCCTCTTCGGGAGCCGCGGGACGAGACGACCGAAGAGGATAAGCATGTAGTCACTTGCTGTCGAATGCCTTCGGACGCGGGTTCGATTCCCGCCGCCTCCACCAAATTTGACCTTGCGGAACATTTGAATGGATAAGAAACATCGACCCAGCCTGTCCTGCTTCCTGCTGACCTCTCTTCTCGTCGCCGCGTTCGCCGCGGCCCCTGCGTCAAGCGAGCCGGGCGTCCGGGCGCGGGCCGAGGCGAAGAAGCTGCGGACGGTCGTCATCGACCCGGGGCACGGCGGGATGGAGCTCGGGGCCAAGGGCAAGTACGGCCACCTCGAGAAGGACATCACCCTGGCCATCGCCCTGAAGCTCAAGGCCCTCATCGAGAAGAACCTGGCCTTCGGGGTCGTCCTGACCCGGGACAAGGACGTGGACGTCCCGGTCGAGAACCGGGCCGCCGTCGCCAACAACGTCAAGGCCGACCTCTTCATCAGTATCCACACGAACGGCTCGCGGCAGAAGGCCGCCGAGGGCTCCGAGACGTTTTTCTTGAGCAGCGGCCAGACGCCCGACGAAGAGACGCGGCGGCTGGCCTACCTCGAGAACAACGGCTCGCGGATCGAGGACCACGTCGACAAACCGAGCGAGAGCGACGTCAAGATGATTCTCTGGGACATGGCCCAGACCGCCTACATCCGGCAGAGCAGCCAGCTGGCCGACCTGATCCAGGCCGAGCTGAACTCGCTCCTCGGGACCCGGAACCGCGGCATCAAGCAGGCGCCCTTTAAGGTCCTGACCGGGGTCGCGTGCCCGGCGGTCCTCATCGAGGCGGCCTTCATCTCCAATCCGAACGAGGAAAGGAAGCTCGCCACCGACGAATTCCAGACGAGCGTCGCCGAGGCCATTTTCCGCGGCCTCTCGAAATACCTCCAGATCTACCCGTGAACGGCCATGGACGAGGAAAAAGAAGAGGAAAGGGAAGAGGAAAAGAAGGATAAGCCGGACCGGAAGCCGATTCTGGCCCTGGGCCTGCTCCTCGTCTCCCTGGCCGTCCTCATCATCATCTTCTTCACGGGAGGGGAAAGGGAGAAAGTCCGCCGCTTGGCCCAGGTCAGCGTGCCCAAGGCGGCGCCGGCGGCCGCCGAGCCCACCGCCCGCAGGACCGTGACCCTCTTCTTCCTCTCGGATAACGACGACCTCCTCCACGGCGAAACGCGCGAGATCGCGGCCGGGCCCTCGGCCGCCGACGAGGCGGAACGGGCTCTGGCCGAGCTCATCAAGGGGTCGACGGGCGGCCTCGTCTCCCCCCTTCCGGCCGAGGCGCGGGTCCGCCAGGTCTTCATCACCAAGGACGGCGTCGCCTACGTCGATTTCGGCCGCGAGATCATGGAGAAATTCTCTTACGGCTCATCGTCGGAGCTTGCCGCCGTTTACTCCGTGGTCGACACCATGGCCTACAATTTCAAGTCGATCAAGAGGGTGGCCATCCTGGTCGAGGGAACGGAAAAAGAGACCCTCGGCGGCCACATCGACCTGACGCAGCCCTTCCCACCCGACTACTCCATCGTGGCCAAGTGAAGTGGGGCCGGCCGTGAAGAACCTCCCCCGGGTCGCCATCGTCGGTTTCCCCAACGTCGGCAAGTCCACCCTTTTCAACCGGATCCTCGGGAAAAAGAAGGCCCTCGTCCATACCCTGCCGGGCATGACGCGGGACAGCCTGACCGCGCCCTGCGCCGTCGGCGGACGGAGCTTCCTCCTCGTCGACACGGGCGGCCTCTTCGGCGTCGAGGATGAGCCCTTGAGCGGGAAGGTCCGGGAGCGGGCCTGGGCCGAGGCCCAGGCGGCCGACCTCATCCTCTTCGTCCTCGACGGCAAGCGGGACATCGCCCCGGCCGAGGAGGAGCTTTTTCGCTCGCTGAAGAAGCTCGGCACGCCCGTCCTTCTCGCCGTCAACAAGGTCGATTCCCCCGTCCAGGAGGAGACGTCCACGGCCGAATATTACCGGCTGGGCGAGAAGAACATCCTTTTTGTCTCGGCCGAGCACAAGCTCAATATCGGCCTCCTCGAGGAGGCCATCGTGGCGACCCTCCCTGAAGGCGGCCCTGCCCGGGATGAGAAGGAGCCCCTGAGGGTCGCCATCGTCGGCCGGATCAATGTCGGCAAGTCCTCGATCGTCAACCGCCTTGCCGGCGAGGAACGGCTCCTGGTCAGCGAGACGCCGGGGACGACCCGGGACAGCACCGATACGATCATCATCCGCGACGGGAAGCCGTTCTGCCTGGTGGACACGGCCGGCATCCGGAAGTTCGCCGGGACGACCGACAGCCGGGAGAAAGCCGGGATCATCCGGGCCCAGGCCAACATCCGGGACGCGGACGTCATCTGCCTCGTCCTCGACGTCCGGGAATTCCCGACGCGGCAGGACGCCCACATCGCCCAGCTGGCCCACGAGTCAGGCAAGCCCCTGGTCCTCGTCCTCAACAAGTGGGACCTCGTGGATACGAAATCCGTCGACCCGGAGGTCTTCCGTGAGGCCGTTTTCCGGAAACTGTCCTTCGTGAGCTACGCCCCGCTCGTCTTCACCTCGGCCGCGACCGGGCATCGCGTCGTCAAGATCCTGGACCTTGCCGAAAAGGTCTACGGGAACGCCACCCGGCACGTCGAGACCTCGAAGCTCAACGCCTTCCTGGCCCGTGCCGCGGAAGCCCACCCGCCCCGCCTGAGGAGCGGGGCCAGGGCCAAACTCCGCTACATGACCCAGAAAGGGGTCCTTCCCCCGACTTTCGTCCTCTTCACAGGGAGCGGCGGACCGCTGTCCCCGACCTACGAGAAGCATTTCCTCGAGATGCTGCGCGAGGCCTTCGGGTTCGAGGGGACCCCCCTGCGGCTCTTCGTCCGGTCGCGCTGAGGGGCCGAGCCCGGCTTTTTTCTTGACTTTGACGACCCGTTCGTTTATAAATTACATTTGCTGTTCTCTCTCCGCAACGGAGTGACGACGAGAACTCAAGGAGGTCAGGATGTTTCGTCACAGGATAAACGGTGCCGTCCTTGCCGTGACCGCGATCGCCCTTGTGCTGACGTTCGCCGCGTGCGGGGACCTGAGCGTTTCCAAGCTCTCCGCGAACTACCATTTCGGCAAAGCCAATCGGTTCTTCACGGAGAACCAGTATCGCAAGGCCATCGCCGAGTACGAGCTCTGCCTGAAAAATAACTCCAGCATGACCCAGGCCTACCGCTTCCTCGGGGAAAGCTACAAGCAGCTCTACAAGCCGGGCGTCAACAATACGGACAACAACGACAAGAAGGACAAGGCGCTCCAGGCCCTGAGCAAGGCCCTCGAGATCGAGCCGAACAACAAGGACCTCATCTATTCCCTGGGTGATATGTACGACAAGCTCAGGGACTTCCCCAAGGCCGAGAAGCTCTACCTGCGGATCCTCGAGCTCGAGCCCGCCAACATGAGCAATTACTATGTCCTCGCCGAGTTCTACAAGCGATACGCCGGGGAGAAGAAGGAGATCGCCGAAAAGGCCGAATCCATGTACCTCCGCCGGATCGAGGCCGACCCGGAGAACCCCCAGGGCTACGCGTACATGGCGGCCTATCTGGAGCCGCCCTCGGCCGCGGACCCGAACCTCCTGCTGAAGTCCTATGAACTTGCGGCCGAGTATAGGAACAGGATCATCGCCTTACAGCCCAACTCCTCCGAAGCCTGGCTGGGCCTGGGCATCAATCAGTGGTCCCGCTCCTACCGCTTCCAGTTCCTGCCGCAGGAAACGAGGCTCGCCACTGCCAACGAGTGCCTGAAAACCCTGCAGAAAGCCATTTCGATCGACCCGAACTATCCCGAGCCCTACGCCTACTTGAGCGTCCTTTATAAAAGCACGTTGTCAAAGCTCGAACCCGAGAAGGAGGCCCGATACCTTGCCGAGGGCGACAAGGCCAGCGACAAGTTCCAGGACCTTCGCAAGAGGATCGCCGCTCGCAAGAAGCTCGAGGAAGAGCTGAAGAAGACCGGCTGATCATCACGGAACGACCGACGATTGCGTCCCGTCCGGCCGGACGGGACGCAATTTTTTTGGGCCCGGCCCGAAGGAGTCGGTAGGACCCGATGTTCATTCCGCTGCGCGATGAGAACCCCACTCTCAGGTTCCCGTTCGTCACAGTCGTCCTCGTCGCGGTGAACATCCTCGTCTTCGCCGTCGGGGCCTTCTCCCCCCAGGGCGTCCAGCAGAGCGTCCTGAGGTTCGGCGCCGTCCCCTACGAGGTCACCCATTTCCTCTCCCTGGCCCCGGGCGCCCGCGTGCCGCCGCTCCTCACCTTGCTCACCAGCCTGTTCATCCATGCCAGCCTGTTCCACGTCCTGGGCAACATGCTTTACCTCTGGATCTTCGGCAACAACATCGAGGACGCCCTGGGCCCCTTCCGGTTCATTCTCTTCTACATCGCCTGCGGCCTGGCCGCGGGCCTGACCCAGATCGCCGCGACGCCGGGTTCCCAGCTGCCGATGGTCGGGGCCAGCGGGGCCATCGCCGGGGTCCTCGGCGCCTACTGGGTCCTTTTCCCCCGGGCGCGGGTCGAAACGCTCATTTTCGTGTTCATCGTCCCCGTCCCCGCCCGGATCGTCCTCGGGCTGTGGTTCGTGGCCCAGCTCCTGAACGTTGGGCTGGGCGGAGGAGTGGCCTGGTTCGCCCATATCGGGGGGTTCCTGGCCGGGATCGGCCTGATTTTGGTCGCCGTCCGGAAACGGACGCGGAACGCGGGATAAGTTGACAATTCCCCTCCGATTTAGTATTTTATTGAATCACTTAATCTCTGCTTAAAGGTTAGATATCTATGAGGACGTATATTCCAAAAAAGGACGATATCGAGAAAAAATGGTGGCTGATCAACGCCGACGGAAAGGTCCTGGGGCGCCTGGCGACCGAGGTCGCCGACCTGCTCCGGGGCAAAAAGAAGGCCCAGTTCACGAGCCACCTCGACACGGGGGACTTCGTCGTCGTCGTCAACGCCGAGAAGGTCAAAGTCACCGGCCGGAAGCTCGACCAAAAGATCTATTTCACCCACTCCCAGTACCCCGGGGGCCTCAAGGAAGAGACGCTCAAGGACCTCCTCGAGCGGAAGCCTGAGGAGGTTATCAAGAGGGCCGTCTGGGGGATGATCCCGAAGGGCAAGCTCGGCCGGTCCATCTACCTGAAGCTCAAAGTCTACCGCGGGCCCAGCCACCCCCACGAGGCCCAGAACCCCCAGGAATACCAGATCTAGGAGGCACCTTGAGTTTGATCCAATACTACGGCACGGGAAAAAGGAAATCGTCGATCGCCCGCGTCTTCCTGCGCTCCGGCAAGGGCGACGTCACGCTCTACGTCAACAAACGGCCGCGGCCGTTCGCGGAATATTTCCGCCTGGACTCCCACCGGTTCATCATTCGTCAGCCGCTCCTTCTCACGGAGACGGACAACAAGTTCGACATCTTCCTGCGCGTCAGCGGCGGCGGAGCCAAGGGCCAGGCCGAGGCCATCCGGCTCGGCATCGCCCGGGCCCTGGTGGAGTTCAACCGGGAGCTCAGGCCCGTCCTCAAGAAGGCCAGCCTGCTGACGCGAGACGCCCGGGTCAAGGAGCGGAAGAAATATGGGTTGCTCGGCGCCCGCAAGGCTCCGCAGTACCATAAGCGTTAACATCGCGGAGAGGGGAGGCTCGAGTTGGTTTCTGTCACAATGAAGGAACTGTTGGAGGCGGGTGTCCATTTCGGCCACCAGACGAAGCGCTGGAACCCCAAGATGAAGGAATACATCTTCGGGCAGCGCAACGGGATCTACATCGTCGACCTGCAGAAGACGATCAAGAACTTCAAGGAAGCCCTGAACTTCATCCGGGGCCTCGCCGAGGAGGGCAAGACCATCCTCTTCGTCGGGACGAAGAAACAGGCCCAGGACATCATCCGGGACTACGCGACGAAGTGCGAGTCGAGCTATGTCAACCAGCGCTGGCTCGGCGGTCTGCTGACGAACTTCGCTGTCGTCCGGACGAGCGTCGACAAGCTCAAGGAGCTCGAGGAGATGAAGGAGGACGGCCGCTGGGACCTCCTGGCCAAGAAAGAGCAATCCAAGCTGGAGAAGGTCTACCGGAAGCTCCAGAAGAACCTCGGCGGCCTCAAGACGATGAACGAGCTGCCGGGCGCGCTCTTCATCATCGATTCCTCGAAGGAGGACATCGCCATCAAGGAGGCCCAGAAGATGAGCATCCCGATCGTAGCCGTGGTCGACACGAACGGTGATCCCGAAACCGTCAAGTTCCCCATCCCGGGGAACGACGACGCCGTCCGGGCCATCGAACTGTTCGCCTCGAAGGTCGCCGAGTCCATCGTCGAGGGTAAGAAGAACCGGATCAGCAAAGAGCTGCTCGACCAGAAGAAGGGTGCGGCCGGGCCGGCGGAAGGCGGCCCCGCGGAAGCGGCCGAAGAGGGGACCGGAGAGAACGAAGAGAAGTGAGCCGGCCGGGGTGTCCCCGGCGGCCGAGGAGCGACCGATGGAAATCACGGCGGAAATGGTCAAGGATCTCCGCGAACGGACGGGGATCGGCGTCATGGAGTGCAAGGCCGCCCTCGCCGAGTGCCAAGGCGACGTGGAGAAGGCCATCGAGATCCTGCGCAAGAAGGGCCACGCCCGGGCCCAGGCCAAGGCGAACCGGGAGGCCTCCCAGGGCGTCGTCGGGTCCTACATCCACACGGACGGCCGGATCGGCGTCCTGGTCGAGGTCAACTGCGAGTCCGACTTCGTCGCCCGCACCGGGGAGTTCCTGACGCTCGTCAAGGAGATCGCCATGCAGATCGCCGCGGCCAAGCCCCGCTACGTCTCCTCCGACCAGATCCCCGCGGACGTCCTGGCCGCCGAGAAGGAGATCATCAAGGCCCAGCTCGGCGACATGAAGAAGCCGCCCGAGATCATGGAGAAGATCGTCCAGGGCAAGCTCGGCAAGTTCTTCGAGGAGGTCTGCCTCCTCGACCAGCCCAACATCCGGGAGGACAAGATCAAGGTCCGCGACCTCATCACGCAGGCCGTGGCCAAGATCGGCGAGAACATCAAGGTCCGGCGGTTCGCGCGGTTCGAGATCGGGCAGGATTAGCCGCCGGCCCCGATCGATTCTGAGAGGAGGGCCAGGCCCATGGCGAAGCCGGTGTACAAGAGGATCCTCCTGAAGCTGTCCGGCGAGTCCCTCCTCGGGGCACAACCCTACGGCATCGACTTCGACCGGGCCTGCGCCATCGCCCGGGACATCAAAGCCGTCTGCGAGCTCGGCGTCGAGATCGCTATCATGATCGGCGGCGGCAACATCTTCCGCGGCGTCCGGGGGACAAAGGTCGGCATCGACCAGGCCTCGGCCGACCAGATGGGGATGCTGGCCACGGTCATCAACGGCATCGCCCTCCAGGCCGCCTTGGAGAAGGAGGGCGTCTTCACCCGCCACGTCTCGGCCATCGAGATCCGGTCGCTCGCCGAGCCCTTCATCCGGCGCCGCGTCATCCGCCACCTCGAGAAGGGCCGGGTCATCGTCTTCTCGGCCGGCCTCGGCAGCCCCTTCTTCACGACCGACACGGCCGCGGCCCAGCGGGCCCTCGAGATCCGCGCCGAGGTCATCCTCAAGGCGACCAAGGTCGACGGGGTCTACTCGGCCGACCCGATGATCGACCCGAAAGCCCGGAAGTTCCGGTCCATCCATTACATCGACGTCCTCAAGAAGGGGCTGAAGGTCATGGACGCGACGGCCATTTCCCTCTGCCAGGACAACGGTCTGCCGATTGTCGTCTTCAACCTCGGCGCGAAGGACAGCATCCGGCGGGCCGTCTGCGGCGAAACGATCGGCACCAAGGTCTATTGAACAGGAGAGGGACCCCATGGTCAAAGACGTCCTGAAGGACCTCGAGAAGAAGATGAAGGCCTCGACAGAGCATTTCCGCAAAGAGCTGGGGATGCTGCGGACCGGGCGGGCCAACATGGCCATCTTCGAGGAGATCAAGATTAGCTACTACGGCGTGCCCACGCCGGTCAACCAGGTGGCGACCCTCAAGGTCCCCGAGCCGACACTCATCGTCGTCCAGCCCTACGACCCGGCCCTGCTCGAAACGCTCGACAAGGCCATCCGCGGCTCGGAGTTCGGCTTCAACCCGCTCAACGACGGCAAGGTCCTCCGCGTGCCGATCCCGCCGCTCGACGAGGAGCGCCGCCGCGAGATCGCCAAGCGGATCGGGCGGATGCTCGAGGACGAGAAGACGGCCCTCCGGAACATGCGCCGCGAGACCAAGGAGTTCATCGAGGAGCTCGAGAAAGAGAAGGAGATCACGGAGGACGACAAGTTCCAGGGTATCGAGCAGCTCCAGAAGCTCGTCGACGAGACGACGGCCAAGGTCGAGGAGCTGGCCAAGTCCAAGGAAAAAGAGATTCTCGAGCGCTAAGCCCTCCCTCGGGCTTCGGCAGCTGGCTGCTTCATAAGGTCGGACGGGTCCTGTCACGGTGCGTCACCGTCCGGCCTCGGCTCCACCCATCCCCCCCGTGGGCGGAGGGGCAAGTACCCCCTCCTGGACCTCCCCTCCTCGGCTGCCAGGAGCCTTCCTCGGACCAGGGGGAAGCCGCCCCTTGGAACCCCCAGCGCTCGCGCGCAATCCCCTTCCGCCTCGGGCGGGCGGTGACAGGCACCACGCCACCCGTCCATTTTCTAAATCGAGTTGGCCGGCGTGGTCTTACACCGCCGGAGCCACGGGCGTCGGCGCCACCACCTGCTTCTTCTGGAACATGTTCACCGTCGTCCCGAACTTCGTCCGGATGACGATCCCCCAGCCGACCAGGTTGATGAAGAGGCCGAAGAGGAAGCCCACGACCGGCAGGAAGCCGACGAGCGTGACGAGGAGCAGCCCGGTCAGGACGGCCCCCATGGTCGAGAACGACTTGGAGCCGAAGGCGCGGAGGAGACTCTCGCCGAAGAAGGCGAAGAGGATGACTCGCCCGAAGACCTTAATGGCAAGGCCCGCCGTGATGAGGGCGAAGAGGATCGGGATGCCCAGGAGGATGATGCTCAGGAGCGCGGCGAAGATAACGAGCCCGATGAAGGCGATATGGGCCAGGAAACCGATGGCGAAGGCCAGCCAGAAGGACTTTCGGAGCTCGCCGGCCGCGAACGCGATGGGCTTCGGGAAGGCGGCCGCCCCGACGACGGCCAGGACCAGCCAGCCGACGGCGATGACGAGCTTAAGGATAAGGATGATCGGGAGGAAGGACAGGGAAAAGAAGCCGTGGACAACCCCCCCGCCGAAGATCTTTCCGGCGATGTCGGAGCCCTTCAGGTAGACCGTATCGCCCTGGATCGTGCAGCCGGGCTCCTTCTCGAGCGTCCCGCCGAGCGAAACGACGTCGTGGCGGACAACGGCCGTCGACTTGATGATGACCCGGCAACCGATGCCGACGACGGAGTCGCCGACCTCGCCGCTGACGGTGATCGTCCCGCCGATGGCGAAGACGCTCTGGCGGACCTTGCCGTCGACGACGGCGTTGCCGCCGACGGTGAAGATGTTGTCCTGGGATTCCCCCGTCGCGACGGTGATGTCCTTCTGGATGGTCACGCCCTGGAAGCCGACCAGGGGTGCGCCGACGGCCAGGAGGACGGCCAGGACGAGCCAGGCGATCCGGAGGTGTGGTTTCATCATGGTCTTTCTCCGAGCGAAACGATTTTCTTGAGGCCGAGGACGACGACGGCGAACAGGGCGAGGCCGAGGACGAAGGCGATGCTGATGACCTCCGGTCTGAGGAACGGGGCGAGGATGCCGAGACCACGGAGGAGGGCTGTTCCGAGGGTCTTGACGAGCTCCAGGAGGATGCGGAGGGCCATGAAGACCTTGGCCCCAAGAGGCACGGCCAGGCCGACGAACGACGCGATCGCTCGGCCGGCGGCGCCGAGAAGATCGATCAGGCTCTCACCGGTGGCCAGATGATAGCCCAGGAACGCGGCCAGGACCGCCGCCGTCGCCGTTACGGGGGCCAGAACCCGGCTGATACCGCTCCGGGGCGCTCTGGGGAGCCGGGCCATGACGGCCTTGACGAAGCTCTCGGGCACCTCGATCGGCGGCAGCTCCATGATGGCTCGGCCGAGGAGCCGGCGGTCCTCGAGCTCCAGGCGGCAGGCGGGGCAGGCGGCCAGGTGGCGCTCGAACTCAGCCCGCTCCGCCCCGGAAAGCTCGTCCTCGAGGTAGAGGTCCATCCGGTCCGGGCGAAGGCAGCTCATCGGGCCCCCTCGAGTTCGCGGCGGAGGATCTCCTTGGCCTGGAAGACGCGGTTCTTCACTGTGCCCACGGGCAGGCCTTTGATCTCGGCGATCTCCTCGTACGAGAATTCGTTGACGTGCCTCAGGACGAAGAGCTCCCGGAGGGCCACCGGAACTCGGGCGAGGACGGTCTCGATCCGCGCCCGGAGCTCGGCCAGCTCGTACCTCCGGGCGACGGACGGCCTGCGGTCCTCGACCTGGAGCCCCGGGGAGCCGTCGCCGTCATCAAACGGTCGGTCGAGCGAGAGCTCGGAAAGCTTCTTTTTCCGCCAGTGATCGATGAGATGGTTCGAGGCGATCTTGAACAGCCAGGTGCTGAACTTGAACGACGGCCGGAATGACCCCAGAGAAGAATAGGCCTTGACGAAAACGTCTTGGGCGAAGTCAAGCGCGGTCTCGCGTTCGCCGGTCATCCGGCCGAGATAATTGACCAGCGGCTGCTGGTACTTCAGGACGATCATTTCGAACGCCTTCCGATCTCCCTCGAGGGCCCTCCGGACGAGAGTGTTGTCATCGGTCATGGGGGACGTCCGGCCCTCACACGCTTATACGATCCCGGGGGCGAAAAGTTTAGTGTTTGACGGTTCCCGTCTCATCGATGACCTCGCAGCCGGCGGGGACCTTGAGCTCGAAGGTCTTCCCGGGAAGGGTCACGTTCGTCCGGACGTCCGTGAACAGGAATTCCCTCTTGTTCCCGGCCCACTCGAGGAAGATGGCCCGGCGCGGGAGCCAGGTCCGGTCGTCGATCTCGAGAAGGACGTGGGAATAATCGCCCTCCTCTTTCGGCGTCAGCTTGACCTGGCGGACGTGGCCCGTGTCGGTCGGGAAATGGGTGTCCTCGATGACGTAGAGGTCCCGGAACGACTTCGAGGCCAGGAAGATCCCCACGATGTCAGTATCGTAGGCCTCGGGAGAGACCCGGCTCCGGGTGAGCTGCTTGTCCTCGGCCAGGTACATCTGGAGGATCCCACCCGCGTAGAGGAAGACTTTCTCCTGGGGGGACTGGTATTGCCACCGCATCAGGTCGGGCTTCTGGAGGAAAAGCTCGCCCCGTTCCCGGAGGGGCTCTGTGACCGACATGGAGTAATAGGATTGCTCGAACCGGGCCCGGAGCGTGCGGAGGCTCCGGATGGCCTTTTCCAGGTTCGCCGCGGCCTCGTTCGGGGTCGCCGGGAAGGAGGCTCCGGCCAGGAGCAGGACGCCCAGAAGCAAAACCCACCCTCGTCTCATGCGGCAATTATAACACAGGCCAGGGGGGCTGTCCGGAGGGAATGTCCCCACCGGGGACAGTCCCTCTTTCCCCTGTCCCGGCGTCCAAATCCTTGACTTTTGCCCGTAAATCGATACAAGGTAATAGCGCACGGAGGGAAAAATGAAAAAAAGCCTGATCCTGGGGACTTTTATCGTGGCCCTCGCCGTTTTGTGTTACGGACAGACGGCCGCCGACCACATCAAGGCCGGCGACGAGGCCTACGCCCGGTTCGACGACCAGCAGGCCCTCGAGCACTATCAGGAAGCCCTGAAGCTCGAGCCGCAGAACTACGAGGCCCTGTGGAAGGTGTCGCGGGCCGACGTCGACATCGCCGATGTCATCACGGGGACCGGCAAGGACGCGAAGCAGCGCCGGATGAAGCTCTATACGGACGGCACGACCTACGGCCTGAAGGCCGTCGCCGTGAACTCGAACGACACATGGGGCCATTTCCAGATCGCCGCGGCCCTGGGCAAAAAGCTTCTCATGCTCGGCAAGAAGGAACAGATCGACGGCTCCAAACAGATCAAGGCCGAGATCGACAAGGCCATCGCGCTCGACCCCAACAACGACCTGGCTTACCACGCCCTGGGCCGCTGGCACCGGCGGATCGCCGAGATCGGCGGCGCCGAGCGGTTCTTTGGGAGCATCCTCTTCGGCTCGATCCCCAAGGGGACCTTCGCCGAATCGGAAAAGTACCTGAAGAAGGCCGTGGACTTGAAGCCCGACTACGTCAACCACCACCTGGAGCTCGGGCTGACGTACGTGTCCCTTAAGAAGTACGACCAGGCCGCGCAGGAATTCCAGAAGGCCATCGACCTGCCAAAGACGACGTCGAAGGATGATGTGCTGAAAGCTCAGGCCCAGGCCGAACAGGCCAAGCTCAAGAGGACGGGCAAATAGGCCGGCGGGGCGTCCCGCTCATTCCGAAAAGACCTGTGCGGTGAAGACCTCGATCTTCGCGCCCTTTTTCCATTCGTCGGGGCCGAGCCAGGCCTTTAAGCAGCCTTGGCGCAGGTAGGTCTCCCGGTCCCAGTCGTGCTCGAGGGGGACCTGGGGCAGAAGGAGGCCTCTGTTGGGCCCCTTGGAGACGATGATCCCGTGGCGGCCGACCTCGACATCCTTCGGGTCTTTGACCGGCTCGGGGAGGCTCAGGACGGAGATCTCGATCTTCGTGCGGGCCAGCTCCCCGGGGGTCAGGGGTCGGAACCGGGAATCCTGGCTGGCCGCGGCCACGGCCATCTCGGCGACGGCCTCGGCCAGCGGCTTGTAAGGCAGGGGGTAGCCGACGCAGCCGCGGAGCTCGCCATCCATCTTCAGCGTGACGAACGCGCCCCGCTTTTGCCTAAACTTCGGATCGTCGAGCGGCGGATGAAGGTCTTCGCCGGTCTCGAAATAGTGCTCGATGGCCCGGCGGGCCAGCTCGAGGAGGGACCGCTCCTCGTCCGGGGTCAAAGGCTCGCTCATCGTTTCCTTCCTTTGGGCCCAGGCGCGAGGCCGACCGGGACGAAAGAGAAAACCCGGTCGAACTCGATCACGAAAGGCCTGATGCCGGGCCCGCCTTTCGCGGCGCGGATGTCGAAGAACAGCCGGCCATAGAAATAGGGCGCGAGCAGCGACTTCTTGAAGGCCGCGGCCGGACGGACGGAGTAGAATCCCACCAGACGTCTCCCGAGCCCGCGGTCGATCTCGTCGAGGCGCCCGGGCCCCGGCAGCACGGCGCCGGCACCGCCCGGGAAGAACCTCTCGACGAAGACGCGGCGGCCCCTCCTGTGTCCGATGAGGAGGCCCCAGGCGGACGCCTTCGGGCGGAGGAGCATCAGGGCCCTGAGGTCGAGGGAGGCTTCGGGCGTGACGAGGACATCCACTCTTCGGATTATAGGGGATTCGCTGCGAGGAATAAAGAGGGACATGTCCCCGTTTCTTGACTCCGGCGAAAGGTTCGAATTATGATGTGGCCCGGGGTTCGGGAATGGCCTACGAGATCGTCGTCGTCGGAGCGCTCGATACGAACTGCTACCTTTTCTATTGCGCCGGATCCCACGCCTGCGCCATCATCGATCCGGGCGCCGAGCCCGGCAAGATCTTCGCCGCCGTGGCCAGCCTCGAGCTCAAGCCCGCGCTCATCCTCAACACGCACGGCCACGTCGACCACATCGGGGCCAACCGCGACATGAAGGAAAAGTACGGCGTCCCGCTCTACCTTCATGCCGCGGACGTGCCCATGCTCAAGGTCACGGAGCACGTCGAGCTCAGCCTGCTCCTCGGGGCGCGGGACTCACCGGCCCCAGACCACCTTCTCGTCGACGGAGACGCGATAGCCGTCGGAAGCGAAACGCTCCGGGTCATCCATACGCCCGGGCACACCCCGGGGAGCGTCGGCTTCCTCGGCGCCGGGGTCGTTTTTTCGGGCGACACTCTCTTCTGCGGCGGCGTCGGCCGGACCGACCTCGAGGGCGGCTCTTGGAAGGATTTGGACAAGTCGATCCGGGAGAAGCTCTTCGTGCTGCCGGGGGAGACGGTCGTCCTGCCGGGGCATGGCCCGTGGACGACCGTGGAGCAGGAAAAGCTTTCCAACCCCTTCTTCACATGAAGGCCCCTTCCACCTCCGCCGAGGACGCGCTCCGGCTGTACCTCGAATACCTGGCCGTCGAAAAGGGCTTGGCCCCGAACACCATCCAGTCCTACGCCCGCGACCTCAGGAGCTTTCTGGGTTTCCTCAAGCGGGAGAAGCTCGCCTGGACGGCGGCCCGCGAGGAAGACCTCGTCCGGTTCGTCCACGCGGAGAGCCGGGCGGGGCTCTCGGCGCGCTCCATGGCCCGGCGGATCTCCGCCCTCCGGTCGTTCTTCAGGTTCCTCGTCCTCAGCGGATTCCTGAAGAAGAACCCGACCTCGCAGCTCACGTCACCGTCGACTTGGCTCTCGCTGCCCAAGGTCCTGACGGTCAAGGAGGTCGAGACGCTCCTCGGCGCGACCGACGAGGCGAAACCGCAGGGGCTCCGCGACCGGGCCATGCTCGAGGTCCTCTACGGGTCGGGGCTGCGCGTCTCGGAGCTCGCTTCGATCAAGCCGCCGGACCTCAACCTCGATGACGGGTTCCTCGTCTGCCGCGGCAAGGGCGGCAAGGAGCGGATCGTGCCCGTCGGCCGGCCGGCCTGCGGCTTCGTCGCACGCTACCTGCGCGAGGTCCGGCCCCGTTACGAGACGGGACCGAGCCCGTTCCTATTCCTCACCCGGCGCGGCCGGGGCTTCACCCGCCAGGGTCTTTGGAAGCTGCTCAAGGGCTATGCCGGCAAGGCCGGGCTTTCGGCGAAGATCAGCCCCCATATCCTCCGGCATTCCTTCGCCACCCATCTCCTCGAGCGCGGTGCGGACCTAAGGTCCGTCCAGCTCATGCTCGGCCACAGCCAGATCACGACGACCCAGATCTACACGCATGTCAGCCGCGAGCGCCTACGCCACGTCTACGACCAGTTCCACCCCCGCGCCTGAAAAAACAAGAGGGACGATCAATTATGGCGGATGATGGTGACGACGGCGGTCACCTTGTGGGAGCCGGCAAGACAGAAGGTCCCCGACCCGGCGGCCGTCCAGCGTTCCCGCTTCCAGTCCCAGGAAAAGGACCTTTCGAGCGACCGTCTTTCCAGGGCGTCCGGCCCGACAGCGATCCGGTTCGTCCCCCGGGTGACGAAATCGTCGTAGCCGGCGCCCACAGCCCCGCCGTGCCCCTGTGAGCACGGGAGGTCGAGGTCGAACCGGTCCGGCGACGCCCCGAGCGGGATCTTGAAGCCCTCGACAGAGACATCGAACAGGAGTTCGCGGTCCAGCCGCAGGACATAGTTGACCCGGAGTCCGGGCCGATCCGGAACGTCCTTTTCGGAGAGGATGCGCGTTCCGCCGGGCCGGACGTCCTTCTCGCGGATTTCCCACTCCACCTCATCCGTACGGGCGTGGTAGAGGAGGAGGTCCGGGCCGTCGGGCTCCATGGCCCCCGCCCAGCGGGCGCTGTAGGTGAACTCCCCGGTGAAGGAGGCGTTGGGAGCTTTGACCGCATAGTCCCCGCGGATCGTGAGCGTCACCCGGGCCTCCCACCACGGCGCCCTTTGCGCGGGGCCGAGGGGAGAAAGCAGGGTGACGGCCGCAAGGACCGTCCTCAGGATCCCCGACGGCCGCCACGGCTTTGTTCGGACCATCGTCCCTCGGGCCGGGGGTCAGGCCTTGTACTTGAGGAACGCCCCGATGTGGCCGTAGCGGTCAAGCTTGGACGGCGGCGTGATCTGCTTCACGGCGCAGCGACGCTTGAGGGCCGTTTCGATGGCCTCGTCCATGACGTCGAGGAGGACCTCGGTCTTCTTCTGGCAGACGGGGCACTGAAGCTCATCCACGTACAGGAACTTGTGCGTGGGGCAGATCCGTCCCTGCTTGGAGAAATTGTGCGTGACGACCAGGCTCTGGACCTCGAACAGGTTCAGGCGGTGGAGGGTGTCCCTGAGGCCGGACGCGGCGCGGCCGCCGCGCTCGAGCTCGGCGATGAGCCTCCGGACGGTATCCTCCTCCTCGGCCTTCTTGAGCTCCGTCTCGATCTCTAGGACCTCTTTCAGGACCTTAGCCGGCGGGTCGCTGACGCGGGACTTCATCCGGCCCTTGAGCCGGTCCTTGAGGTAGGTGTGGAGGTGCGACTCGAAGTCGACATGGTGGTTGTCCTCGCAGCCGACGAGGAGCCAGTCGTAGGTGTGCTTCTTGAACAGGTCGAAAGTCGTCTGGGCGATCTTCTTGAAGTGATCGTGGAGGCGGGCCTCGATGTGCCGCTCGATGCGCTTGCTCTCGGTCCCCTCGAACCCGCCGTCCTTGACCCTGGCGGGCACGTCGCTCGCCAGGCTCTCCAGCGGCTTGATCTCGCCCATGACGACCTCGTACCACTTGGCCTCGCGCCGGCTGAGGAGGATGGCGCAGATGCGGCTGAAGCGGTCCACGATCGCGGCCAGCGGCCGGACGTAGAAGGTCGAGTCGAAGAAGATCCGGTTGCGCGGTCCGTGCGGCAGCTCGAGCGGCAGCCAGAAGCCGCGGCGGCTGCAGGAGAACAGGGCCAGCCCCGGCGCGTTGAGGGAGTCAAGCCCCCGGGCGATGTGCGCGGCAATGAGCTCCAGGTCGCGGATGAGGGACTCCTTCTTCTCCCGGCCGGCATCCATGGCCTCGGCCTGGAGCCGGGACGCGGTCAGGAGGTTCTTCAGGGTGACCTGGATCTCCTTCTTCGACAGCCGGCTCTTATCCGTGTCCAGGTAGAAGGACGTGACGAGATCGTCACGTCCCTTGAAGCCGGTGAGCGTCTCGATGTCGGGGCGGCCTTGAAGCCTCATGGGTCCTCCTTGAACGGGATTCCTGTGCGGCCCTGGCGCTTTCGGGGGGGATTGATGAGGATGATCATCAACAAGTCTACAATACGGAGCGGGACGCGGTTTGTCAAGTCGGCCCCCGTGCCCCGCCTTTACAGCCGCCGCTGGAGTCGCTATAATATGGGCCCCTGAAGCTTGAGGCCGCGGCCGTTCACGGTGCGGAAGTGGCGGAATTGGCAGACGCGTAAGCCTCAGGAGTTTATGGCCGCAAGGCCTTGTGGGTTCGAGTCCCACCTTCCGCACCATCCTTCATCCCCTGGAGGTCGCGTCCGCCGGCGCGATGTCCTTGATTTCTTCTCTTCGCCGGGATAGCTTTAGGGATGGGAAGGACAGGACCCCGATGACGAGAATCTCCCCGGTCGTCCGCGTCGCCCCCTCGCGCGGCCGTCGGCTGGTGCGCCTTGCCGCCCTGCTCCTGGTCCTGGCCGCGGCCCCCGGCTGCCGGCTCTACCGCCTGGAGCGCCGTCTTAGCCCGAAATACGCCGAGTTCTATTCCCAGGTCCAGTACATCATGACCGGGGAGGAGCGCAAGATCTTCCTCGAGCTTCCCGATGCGGAAAGGGAGCCGTTCATCCAGGAGTTCTGGAAGCGGCGGAACCCGTTCCCCGACTCACCCGACAACGCCTTCAAGACGGAATACGAGTCCCGGATCCGCCGCGCCGACGAGCTTTTCCACGGCGAGGGACGGTCCGGCTATCTCACCGACCGGGGCCGCATCTACATCCTGTTCGGGCCGCCCATGGAACGCCTGACGTATCCCATGGACGCGGCCGGCTACTGCCGGGAGGTCTGGTATTACGGCGGCTTCCCCGTCATCTTCCTCGACGAGCACTGCCAGGGACAATTCCTCCTGACCGCCGTCAACCTGGAGCACTTGTCGGCGCTCAACATCGCCCAGGGCCATTTCCAGCAGACCTTCGAGCAGACGAAAAAGTTCTTCGATTACGATGTGAGCCTAGTGAAAGTCCAGTCCGGCCCCGACCTGTTCGAGGGTCGTGTCGTCGTCGACGTCCCCTACGCAGGGCTGTGGTTCGACTTCAAGGACGCGCGGCTGACGACGACGCTCGAGGTCCGGGTCGAGGTCCGGGAGGCCTCGGGGGCGGTGGTCCTGGACGTCCGGAAGGCCTGGGACGTCGGGCTTTCCGAGGATGAGCTCCGGGCGAAGAAAGGCAAGAGCTGGCGGCTCGAAATCCCCATCGTTTTGGATAAGGACATCGCGCGCCTCCGGGCCGCCGCGCTCACCCTTCACGTCGGCGTGAGGAACATCGCGGCGGGCGAGGAGCTGAAGAAGGTCGTCGAATTCCGGCTAGAACCCTAGTTTCACGCTGAGGGCGAAGACCCGGGACCCGCTGAGGTAAACGGCCCGGCCGAACGTTCCGCTCAGGAAGTGCGTCCCCGTGCTCACGCCGGCATCGTCCGGATACCACGTGCCGTCGTTGTAATCGATGATCCGGTACTTGTCGCCGAACAGGTTCAAGACATCGAGGTAGACCGAAAGGCGCGTCTTGCCGTCCCGCAGGAACGCCTTCTCCAGCCGCAGGTCCGTACTCTGGAACGAGCTGTGCCGCTGCAACCCGGGGCGCTCCAGATAGACGGTCACGGGGTTCGCGTCGACGCCGTTTTCCGCGGCCCAGGCGGCCGGCGGAACGATGGTCACCGTCCGCCCCCAGGGCGAGCCGCTCATGAAGCGGTAATAGGCGCTGAGATAGAAGTCGTACTTGAAGCGCACGGTGCCCATGGCGCGGATGGCCAGGGGCCGGTCCAGGCTGCTGCGCGAATCGGCGCCGAGGTTGACGAAGGAGTTGGGCGTCAGGACGGCCGACGTCATCCCCGTGCTCAGGAGCGTGGCGAGGCCGGAGGTACCCGTCGACCGGCTCCAGACGACCGATCCGTAGAGCTGCCAGTTGCGGGTCATCCGTTTCCGGAAGGAGAACTCGAGGCCCCGGTATTTCCACGTCAGCTCCGGCACGGACTGGATCCGGTCGAAAACGGCCGGCGCCGTCGTCGAGCGGAGATAGACGGTCACGGAGGTCGCGGGGTAGGCCTCCGAGGCCGGCACCGTCGTCGTGAACGGGACCCACCAGCCGGCCGGGGAGTTCTGGGCGGAGTACCAGGCCTGGGACGTGTCCGGGTCGTACATGACGTCCCCGATCGCGCCCTTCTCGGACCGGGAAATGTACCGCGCGGACAGGGTGAAATCGGGCGCCAGCTCGTGCTCGAGGCCCGCGGTCCATTCGTTCGTCACGGGAGCGCGGAGCTTCGGCTCGATCCTCCGGGAGTAGAGCCCCGTGTAGATGCTGTAATTATCCGGGAACGCGGTGTAGGTGTCGTTGACGTCGACCTTGCCGTCGCCGTTCTCGTCGTACCAGTAGAAATCGTGGATCCTATCGGGGGAGATCGGGTCGAACTGTTTCATGTAGCCCAGCCCCAGGTCCTCGGGGAGCCTCGCGTAGGAGGCGCGGAGGAACGTCCGGCCCGTACCCAGGAGGTCGATGCTCAGCCCGAAGCGCGGGGACAGGCTGTTCCAGACGATCACGGAATCCAGCTGCGCGTAGGCCCCGGCGCCGAAGGGATTGAATCCGTAGACAGGCATCAGGGCGGACCCGATGCTAAGGGCGACATCGTTCCCGACCGAGCCCTTGGCGATGTATAGGACCTGCGTGTCGGAGCGGTCGAAACGGAGGCCGAGCGAGAGGCTCACGCGGCGGCCGAAGGCGAGGGTGTCCCGGGCAAAAAAGCCCAACCGCTTGACGGTCCGGGAGGTGTTGAGGGGCAGACTGGCGCTCGCCGGGATGACCGAAAAGCCGACGAGGCCCTTCCCGACCGTCTCGCCGGAGGTCGGAGATACCGCCAGCCCGAACGTGTAGGGGCTGCCGTTGAGGTAATCCATGACCAGGGTGTCCGTCTTCCAGACCGAGGAGGCGCCCTTGCTGTTCTCGTAATCGGCGCCGGCGATGATCTCGTGGTTCGCGCCCAAGGTCTGGTTCTGGAAGCGGGTGAAGGTCACGTTGGCGCGGAAGCGCTTCTGGCTTTCGTTGTCGTTATAAGAGCCGCTCCCCCAGACGCGGCCCGTCCCGCTGTCGAAGTAGGACGGCATGCTGAGACCGGTATCATTGAGGGGGAGGGGAAGGCGCCCGGCGGTGTAGCCGAGGGAGAAGTCGAGAAAGGTCAGTTGGTTGAGTGTGTAGACGACATGCGCCCGGGCCAGGAAAGAGGTCTGGCCGGCCAGACGATGCGTCGACTCCAGGGGCCGGTTCCACGCGACGTCGGAAGCGTAGACGGGCTCGCTCACGCGGGAGAAGCTCACCTCGAGGTCGCCGTTATATTGCCTCGTGGGCCGCGTCGAGAGCTTGAAGAGCCCGGCTATGTCTGAGTCCCGCCAGTTGTAGGCCGCGTGGGCCGCGTTGAGAGCGTCCGTCCAAGCCTCGAAGGGCGTCTGCTGGACCCGGAGCCGGGCGCGGATGTTCGAAAAGAACCAGGCGAGGTTGTGGATCAACGGGCCGCCCGCGGTGAAGGAGGCATCCAGGTTGGTCTTGTCGACCTGCGGCCGGGCGAGGGGAGCCGTCCCGATCTCGGAGTCGGACCAAAGGGAGCTGGCCAGGCCCTTGCCCGTGTAGTAGAGAGCCAGGCTCCCCCGAAAGTCGTCGCCGCCCGACCGGCGGACGACGTTGATGTAGGCCCCTTGGCCCGGGTCCCTGTCGGCGGTGAGGCCCGCCGTCTCGACGACGAGTTCGCCGATGGTGTCGATGTTCGTCCGGACGATCGGGGTGCGGGTGACCGGGTCGGTCGCGTCGACGTCGTCTTCCGAGAATACATTGCCCGTTACCGGGGCGCCGTGCGCGGAGACTTGGAGGGAGGGGGAATCGCTGGCGATGACGACGCCCGGCACGAGCCCCAGAACGGCCGAGAAGTCGCGGGGCATCGGGATGTGCGTGAGGAGGTCTTCGTCGATGACGGCCGCCAGCCGGGGCGTGGACCGCTCGAAGCCTATCTGGGGCCGGCGCATGACGCTCTCCTCCTCGATCTCGGTCGGCTCCATCTTGAAGTCGAGCCTGGCCGTCCCGCCGGCGGCGAGGACGATGCCCTCGGCCTTGACCGTCTTGAACCCGGGCATCTCAAAGGTGACCCTGTAAACCCCCGGCGGGAGGTCGGTGAAGACGTACCGTCCTGTCTCGGACGTGATGAAGTTCCCGATCCCGAGGAGGACCGGAGAGGTCACATAGCCGTGAGCGCCGACAAGAGGGAATCCCTGGTCATCGGAGATCCTGCCCTGGATGGTGGCCGTAAGCCGTCCGGCCGGGGAGGGCCGGACGAAAGCCAGCAGGCTCAGAACGATGACGATTCCCGTCGATCTCTTCCTGGTCAAAGCGGCCTCCTTTGTCGGCTTCTCCGCATCAATTTATAGTTTTTCGACACCGGTTGTCAAAAGATATCAACCCCGGGGACGGGGAGAATGTTCCATCACTGCCAGGGAGAGCCGGACGCCGGTCCTGCCTGCCTCAGGGCCCTCAGCCCCGGCCGCGCCATCCGGCTCGGGCCCAGGCGGCGGCGCCGATGAGGCCGGCGTCGTTGCCCAGGGTCGCTTTCTCGATGCTTGCGCACGCGAACGACACGCGATGCGACCGCCGCCGGGCTTCCTCGATGGCCGGCTTCAGAAGGTATTTCCCGGCCGAGACGACCCCCCCGCCGATGAGGATCTTCTCGGGATTGAGAAAATTGATCACGATGCCCAGCCCAATGCCGAGGTAATAGGCGCAGCGGGCGAAGCTCTCCAGGGCGGCCTGGTCCCCCTTCCGGGCGAGGAGGTAGACGTCCCGCGAGGTCACGGGCTCCTTCGCCCCCGTCAGGGACAGGTAGTTCTTGACGATCTTCGGGGCCGAAGCCTCGGTTTCGAGGCAGCCGCGGTTGCCGCAATTGCAGAGGGAGCCCTCGGGGTTGACAGTGATGTGCCCGAGCTCGCCGGCGAAACCGCACTTCCCCTGCCACAGGCCGCCGTCGAGGATGATCCCGGAGCCGATGCCCGTCCCGACGGTCAGGAGGACGAGGCTCTGGGTGCCGCGTCCCGCGCCGTAGACATACTCGCCGTAGGCGGCCATGTTGGCGTCGTTGTCGACTCGGAACGGGACGTCGATGATCTTCCGCAGGGCGGGCTCGAGGTCAAAGTTGTTGAGACTCGGATAGTTCGGGGAATGGAGGATCCTGCGGTCCCTGAGGCTGTAGAAGCCGGCGAAGCCGAAGCCGCAGGACCGGACCGGGCCCGGGCTGTCCACCTTCATCCGGCCCCAGACCCCCTCGATGGCCGCGAGCAGCTCCCGCATGGAGCCGGGGCTCGGGATCTTCCCCTTGAGGACGAGCCGGCCTTCGGCGTCGATGGCCCCGTACTTGAGCTGGGTGCCGCCGAGGTCGAAGCCCGCGGCGATGGAGGGTTTTTTCACGGACATGGGACGATCAAGGGCGAGGCATCGAGGCGGTCGGACGGCGGCGGACAGAGGTCAAATGGTTAATTCGCCGGCGGCTGGGGCGGTTTGGGCGCCGTGCCCTTGTCGTCGGTCTTGCCCTCGTTGATGGACTTTTTGAAATTCTTGATGCCCTCCCCGATGGACTTGCCGAGGTCGGGCAGTTTCTTCGCGCCGAAGATGATGATCACGATGAGGAGAATGAGGATCAGTTCGGTCGGCCCGATGGATCCAAGCATATGAACCTCCTTGAGGCCTTGGCCCCGAGGGACGTTCGTTTCGAGGCACAAAAACTCTCCTCAACGATACTCGACCGCCCCGGAAATGTCAATTCGGCGGCCGTTTGACGAGGAGAGCGAATTCTGCGAACATAGATGATTCCATGACGAACATCAGGAACTTCTCTATCATCGCCCACGTGGACCACGGCAAGTCCACCCTGGCCGACCGGTTCATCGAGATGACCGGGGCCCTCTCCGCCCGCGAGCTCAAGGAGCAGGTCCTCGACACCATGGACCTCGAGCGCGAGCGCGGCATCACCATCAAGGCCCAGACGGTCCGGCTCGTCTACAAGAGCCGGGCGGGAGAGGAGTACGTCCTGAACCTCATCGACACGCCCGGACACGTGGACTTCTCCTACGAGGTCTCCCGCAGCCTGGCCGCCTGCGAGGGGGCGCTCCTCGTCATCGACGCCTCTCAGGGCGTTGAGGCCCAGACCCTGGCCAACACCTATCTCGCCCTCCAGCATGAACTCGTCCTCATCCCGGTCATCAACAAGATGGACCTTCCCCAGTCGGACTTCGCCCAGACCGTGGACGAGATGGAGCAAATCGTCGGCCTGAGCGGCGCGGACGCCCTGCCCGTGAGCGCCAAGAAGGGGACGGGCGTCGAGGAGGTCTTCGAGGCCATCATCCGCCGCATCCCGCCGCCCCAGGGCGATCCCGAGGCCCCGCTCAAGGCCCTCCTCTTCGACTCCTGGTTCGACTCCTACCGCGGCGTCGTCGTCCTCGTCCGGGTCGTCGACGGCGAGCTCCGGACCGGGGACCGGATCGTCCTCATGGCCTCGGGCGCCGAAAACGAGGTTGAGGAAGTCGGCTACCTCACGCCTAAGCCGGTCAAGGCCGACCGGCTCCGGACGGGCGAGGTCGGCTACGTCATTGCCGGCATCAAGAAGCTCCGCAACGCCCGGATCGGCGACACGATCACGCTCCGCGCCCGGCCCACGGCGCGGGCGCTCGCCGGCTTCCAGGAGGCCAAGCCCATGGTCTTCTGCGGCCTGTTCCCGGCCGGCGACAGCCGCATCGAGGACCTGCGGGACGCGCTCGAAAAGCTCCGGCTGAACGATGCCTCGTTCCACTACGAGCCGGAGAACTCGCCCGCCCTCGGGCTCGGCTTCCGGGCCGGCTTCCTGGGCCTCCTCCACCGCGAGATCATCCAGGAGCGCCTGGAGCGGGAGTTCAACCTCAGCCTGATCACGACGGCGCCGAGCGTCAGCTACCGGGTGACGACGACGGACGGCGAGGTCCGCGAGATCCACAATCCCTCGGAGCTCCCCGACGCGTCCAAGATCCGGCGCATCGAGGAGCCGACGATCGAGGCCATGATCCTGACGCCGGACCGCTACCTCGGCGCGGCCCTGGACCTCCTCCAGGGGCGGCGCGGCGTTCAGAAGAAGCTCGAGTACATCGCCACGAAGCGCGTCCTCCTCGCCTACGAACTTCCGCTGAGCGAGGTCGTCTTTGACTTCTACAACCAGCTCAAGTCGGCGACCCAGGGTTACGCTTCCATGGACTACGAGTTCAAGGGCTACCGCGAGGAGCCCCTGGTCAAGCTCGACATCCTCATCAACGGCGAGGAGGTCGACGCCCTGTCGCTCATCGTCCACAAGGACCGGGCCTACGGCGAGGGACGGGCCATTGTCGAGCGGATGCGGAAGTTCATCCCGCGCCAGCAGTACGAGGTCGCGCTCCAGGCCGCGCTCGGCAACCGCATCATCGCCCGGGAGACGGTCAAGCCCTTCCGCAAGGATGTCCTGGCCAAGCTCTACGGCGGCGACTATACGCGGAAGATGAAGGTCCTCGAGAAGCAGAAGGCGGGCAAGAAACGCATGCGTCGCGTCGGCAAGGTGGAAATCCCGCAGGAGGCCTTCCTGGCCATCCTCGAAGTCAAATAAATAGGGACAGCCCCACCGGAGGGGATTGTCCCTCTTCTTATTGATTAATTCCCCGAACTGCGGTAGAAAAAGGGCGGGACCATGAGCAAAAAGGACGTCGAGAGCGCCCTGGCCCGCGGGGTCGAGATCCTGAACGAGTTCCTGCCGGTCCAGACGACCCTCTATTTCCCGATCCTCTATTCCGCCTGCGTCTGGGCCGTGCGCCGCGTCTTCGACTACCGCGAGCGGATCCTCTCCTGGCAGGTCTGGCTCGACCCGGAGGCCGTCCTGACCAAGCCGGACGAGTTCATCCTCCATTTCTTCGCCACGCACGGGGCCCTCAGCCGGGCGTACGCGGACGAGATCGCCGGCCGGGACTTGAGGGCCCTGCGGGTGGTATTCCCGGCCCTTTATCCCGTCTGCGGCCTCGAGGACGCCTTCCTCAAGGCCCTCTTCAAAAAGGAGCTCGACGCCGGCGACTACAGGAGGATCGCCGCCGAATTCGCGGCGCGGGCGGCCAAGGCCCGGGACGACATCCGGCCGGCCGCGGCGGACGCCCGTTTCTGGGCGGCCCTCGAGAACCTGGGCGCGGAGCTGGCCGCCCTCGGCATCCATCTCCTTTCGGACGAGGACGTCGAGAAGGCGGTCATCAAAGCCGTCAAGAAGAAGACGGCCAAGGGCGCGAAGAGCTGATGAGGACAAGGACGCGGACGCGGGGGCTGCGTGGGCTCGGCCTCCTGGCGGTTTCAGCCCTGGCCCTCGTCCTCTGCTCCTCCTGCCTGACCCATCTGCGGAATGCCAAGGCGTCCTACGCCGAGGCCGGGGAGCTCGCGCAACGCTACCAGACCGAGCAGGCCATCGCCGCCTACAAGCGGGCGCTGGCCGAGGCCGAGCTCGAGGCCCGGAAGAACCCCTCCGCCCAGGCCTTCATGCTCAAAGGGCTGGCTGAGGTGAACCTCGGCCTCTGGAGGGACGCCGAGACGAGCTTCGTCAAGGCGGCGGGCCTGGGGTTCGGCGAGGGCGAGGCCTGGGCCTCGGACGTCTCGCTCCTCGGCCTGGCGATCTCGTTCGAGGAGCTCGGGTTCGAGGAGCCTTCGCTCAGGGCCTACGGGCAGCTCATGGGGAAGTCCGAGTTCAAGCCCGTCCTGCTCGCCGCGGCCCAGAGATACGCCGACCTGACGCTGGCCCGCGCCGTCGGCCTTGAGGACAGGGAGAAGGGGCCGGCCCTCGCCGGGCTGGCCAAGGTCATCGAAAAGCTCGAGTCCGCGGATTTCGCCTGCGGTTTCTACCACTACTTCCACTCCCAGGTCGAAAGCCACCGCGGCGATTTCCGGCGGAGCTACGAAGAGGCGGTCATGGCGCGGGAGCTGGGTCTGCCGTCGGTGAAGGTCCTCCGCGACAACGACAACCAGATCGTCTTTTGCTACGACAAGGTGGCGGGCGCGCTGGGCGCTGCGGAGCGCGAGGCCTTCGCGGCCGCTCACGGGGCCTGGGCGAAGAGGTGGGGCTGGCCGGACGCCCGGACGCCGGACTGGAAGCGGGAATAACGCATGCTGCCGACGATCGCCTGGCGCAACCATTCCGTGATCATGATCGACCAGCGCAAGCTCCCGGCCCAGGAGATCTACGTCCGGTGCCGGACCTACATCCAGGTCGCCCAGGCCATCGAGAAGATGGTTATCCGCGGGGCGCCGGCGATCGGCGTCGCCGCGGCCTACGGCCTCGTCCTCGGCGTCATGACCATGCGGGCCGAGACGGCCCGGTCGGTCGAGGCCGACTTCGAGAGGGTCTACCGGCGTCTCGAGCGGACGAGGCCCACGGCCCGGAACCTGTTCTGGGCCCTGGAGCGGATGCGGGCGGCCTATGAGAGAAGCCGCGGCCTGGGACTGCGCGCGACGAAGAAGGCCCTCCTCACGGAGGCCCAGGCGATCGAGCGCGAGGACGCCGAGACCAACCGGCAGATCGGCCTCCACGGCCGCGACGTCATCGGCGACGGGGCGACGGTCCTGACCCATTGCAACGCGGGCGCGCTGGCGACGGCCGCGTACGGCACGGCGCTCGGCGTCGTCCGGGCCGCGGTCGAGCAGGGGAAGAAGGTCCGCGTGATCGCGGACGAAACGCGGCCCTTCCTCCAGGGCGCGCGGCTGACGGTCTGGGAGCTCCGCCGCGACGGCATCCCCGTCGTGCTCATCGCGGACAACATGGCCGGATGGTTCATGCGGAAGGGCGAGGTCTCGGTCGTCATCGTCGGCGCAGACCGCATCGCCCGCAACGGCGACACGGCCAACAAGATCGGCACGTACTCCGTGGCCGTGCTGGCGAAGGAGAATGGGGTCCCGTTCTACGTCGCGGCGCCGACGACGACGATCGACGCGACGCTCGAGGACGGGAGCCGGATGCCGATCGAGGAGCGGAAGCCGGAGGAGGTCCGTGAGGCCGGGGGGCGGCTCATCACCATGCCGGACGTCGAAGTCCGCAACCCCGCCTTCGACGTGACCCCGGCGCGCTACATCGCCGGCATCATCACCGAGCGCGGCCTCTTCCGCCCGCCCTTTTCGCTCGGGTTCCGGGAAGCGGCCTGAAAACCATTCATTTTATTAAATATCAATAAGATAATGACGTCCTGCACTAACCGAGCGCCTTTTCTGATATTATAGGCCGCAGGCGGACCGGAATGTTCGTGCTGGCCATAGAGACATCCTGCGATGAGACGTCGGCGGCCGTTCTCCGTAGCTCCGTGAGCCCGGGGACATATCCCGAAGGTACGTGTCCCCCTTCTTCGGAGGCGCCCGAGATCCTGAGCAACATCGTCCTCTCGCAGGACGAGATCCACGCCCCCTACGGCGGCGTCGTCCCGGAGCTCGCCTCGCGGCAGCACATCAAGACGATCGACGCCGTCGTCGGCGAAAGCCTATCGCGGGCCGGCGCGCGGCTCGATGGGATCGACCTCTTCGCGGTGACCCAAGGGCCCGGGCTCATCGGCTCGCTCCTCGTCGGCTTGACCTACGCCAAGGGCCTCGCCTACTATTTCAAGAAGCCCCTCGTCGGCGTCGACCACCTCGCGGCCCACCTCGAGGCGGCCTTCCTCGAAAACCCGGGCATCCCCTTGCCCGCGCTCGGCCTCCTCGTCTCCGGCGGCCACACGTCCCTCTATTACATGGAGGAGCCGCTCTCCTACAAACCCCTGGGCCGGACCCGCGACGACGCGGCCGGCGAGGCGCTGGACAAGGTGGCCAAGTTCCTCGGCCTCGGTTACCCGGGCGGACCGGTCATCGAGCGCCTGGCCCAAGGCGGCGACGCGAAAAGATTCCCCTTCGCCGTCCCGCGGACGAAAGACCGGAGCCTCGATTTCAGCTTCAGCGGGCTCAAGACCGCGGCCCTGAAGCACGTCCGCGAGAGCGGGATCACGAAGGACAGTCCGGCGCTCCGCGATTTCCTGGCGAGCTTCGAGGAGGTCGTGGCGCGCTCGCTCCTCGAAAACGTCCGCCAGGCCGTCGACGAGACCGAGCCCCGCTCCCTCATCCTCTGCGGCGGCGTCGCCCGCAACTCCCGGCTGCGGACGCGGTTCCTGGATTATGCGCGGAAAGCGGACCTGCCGGCCTTCATCCCCTCGCCCAAGCTCTGCACCGACAACGCGGCCATGGTCGGGGCGGTGGCTCTGCGGAAGTTCGCGCGCGACCCAGGCCTCGTCCTGGACCTCGACCTCGACGCCTATCCCCGCTGATTATGATCGATCAACGAGCGTCGTAGCGGATGAACGCCACGTACGCCGCGGCGAAAAGCACCACACAGTAGCCGAGCAGGACAGCGAACGGCGGCAGGGCCGCGTGGACACGTCCTCCGAGCCCCTCTTCCGTGTACTGGAACCGCGGCGCGTCGGACATATCGATAGCCGTGTTCCATGCGTCGGCCGTAGGGTCCTTTGCCTTCAACTCTGCCACCTTCTTCGACCGGTAATCGACGCCCGGGACATTGACAAGGTTGTCGCCGTAAAAGGCAGACTCCCAGGCCTGCCGGAGTCTCTCGAAATGGGCCATGTTCCGGGTCCCGGTCGACGACAGGTCGGTGGCTAGGTAGTCGAAATCGGCCAGCGGCGAGGTCATGGAGATCGAACACGCCAGGCTCGTTTGAGCCTCTTCCCTTCGGTGGAGGTCATCGGTCAGCACCTTGGCCTTGGCGTTCTGGATCCGGTTAGCCTCCGCCCACGCACTCTCGGTCGCCGCCCGGTCCGCCTCGTAAGCCGTCCTGTACCCGGGGTCTTCCGCCACGCGCTTCTTGACCTCGGCCTCCGTCAGCCGCTCGGCGAGCACCGGGTATTGCTTGAGGACCTCGCCTCTGTATTGGGTCATGAGCTTCACCCCGAGCGCGTCCCGGTCTACGTCGGTCAGCCGCTGGACCTCCCGCGCAACCTTGATCCGCGACGGCGCCGGCGAGAGGAAGGAAGCAACGTAAGGGCTGAGGTTGGGGACAACAAGGATGAGAAGGACCCAGACGAAGAGCGAGGTCATGATCGAAGAGGCGCTCGTCCTATGGGCCGACGAGATGAGGATGCCGACGAGATAGAAGACCGCGATGTAGAGCAGCGCTCCGACGACGATGAGCCCGAGAGCGCCCCAATCCGCGCCCGACCAGCTGACCCGGGGGTGGAGAAGGACGATGACCATCCCCGTCGCGAGCGAAACGAGGAAGGGCCCGGCGAGCGTCAGCACGCCGCCGGCGAGCTTGGCCACGACGATCTTCGACCGCGCGAGCCCGTTCGCGAGCATCAGCTTCAGCGTCCCGTCCTCCTTTTCGCCGCAGACTGCGTCATAGGAGAGGATGAGGGCGATGAGGCTGACCAGGATGGTGACGATGAAGACGAGGTCGATGAGCGGGAACATGACCGGGAGGGGGTCGTCGTCGAAACCCTCCATGTTGACATCGGCCGTCAGGCCGCGGACAAGCGTCTGGAAGGGGATGGGCGGCTGCGTCTGCTGGAGGACGTTCTGGATCCTGTTGAAGTGGGCGTAGCTCCGGAGGTACTTCTCGATCTCCGCCTGGCGCTGGGAGTATTCGTCGAGCTTCCGCGTATAGTCCCCTGCCAGGACAAGCGCCGTGACGGTCACGACGACGAACAGGAGAACGAAGCTCGCCAAGAACCTGAAGGACAGGATGTTCGCCCGGATCTCCTTGGCGATGAGCGTCTTCAGCATGGCGTCACCTCACGTCATAGCGGATGAACGCGACATAGGCCAGGGCGAAAGCCAGGATGTTGAAGAAGGCGAGCCAGGCCGTGTCGAAGAGGGCGCCCCCGGCGAAGATCTCGGCCAGGGGCCTCGGGGCGTAGACGAAGGCCGGGTACTGCGTGTCCCTCTTTCCGGAACCCCGGTCGTCGATGATCCGGTCGATGATCGAGTCCTTGTAGCGGACGACTTCCCGTTTGAGGCGGGTCTCTTCGCCGATCCCCGTGCCGGCGATCTCGCTCGAGGCGTCGAGGAAGCTGGCCGCGGGCGAAATGCGGTTGATGTTCCGCGAGAGCCGGACCAGCCGTTCGAACCTCAGGCGGTAATCCTGCTCCATCCGGTCGTTCTCGCTGCTCAGCGTGCGCATGTGCTCGGCCCAGTTCCCGCCCTTGCTGATGCCGAGGAGGACCTCCCGCGTCCATGTCTGCTCCCGCTTCTCGGCCAGGGCCCGGACCGACGGGACGCTGACGAACTGGCGGGCGATAAGCGTCCCGAGGTTGGGGATGATGAAGACGAACAGGGACCAAAGGAAGAGAAGGACGACCACGGAGGTCGCGGCCCGCTTCGTGAGCGTCGAGACGAGCATCCCCAGGCTCAGAAAGAAACCCAAGTAGAGAAGGGACAGGCCGACGATGAGGGCCAGGCGCCCGAGCTCGCCGCCCGAAAAATGGACGTCCGGGTCGAGCATGAGGAGGGCGGAGGCCATGAGCGTCACCAGGAGGAACGGCACGGCCATGCTCAGGAAGTTCCCGATCCACTTGCCGGCGAGGACCTTGGCCCGGGAGACGGAGCTCCCCAGAAGGAGTTTCAGCGTCCCCTGCTCGCGCTCCCGGCTGATTTGATCGAAGCCGAAGAGGAGGGCGACGAGCGACAGGACGACCCGCACGACATAGAGAAAGTCGGGGGCGGGAAAGAACGAATAGATGATGTTGCCCGAGGACTGCCCGGCCCGGACCTCGATGCCGATGACGCTGACCTCGAAGGAGCGGGTGATAGCGTCGTCGAGCCCCTTGGCGAAGATGGACAGGGGGTTCGGCGCGACGAGGGCAATCGCGTCGCCGGGTTTGGGCCGGATGACCTGATAGTCGGCCATCCGCAGTTTGAAGTCGCGGTGCATGATGAACAGGCTCGTGGCCACGAGGAGAATGATGAGGAGCAAGACGATGAAGAATTTATAGCTCAGGAGGTTCGAGACGATCTCTTTGCGGGCGATGGTCCAGGTCATGAGCCTCCTCCTAAGTTAGGGGACACGTGCCTAGGTCCATGTCCCCATTTCCTTATCTGACGTCATAGCGCAGGAACGCCACGGTGGCGCCGGTGAAGAACAGCAGCGCGTAGATCCCGAGCAGGGCGAGGTCGACCCAAACCGCCGCCAGCCGAGTCTCGAGCGCCACGGGTTCGGCCGGGAGCTTTGGCGCCGGGGCCTTGCGGTCGATCTTCCCCATGCCGCTCATGGTCGTATCCCCGAACGTGACCGAGCTCTCCTTGCTCGCGATCTCCCTGTCCAGGAGCTGCTTGAACCGGGAACGCGTCTCGAGCCAGCGCCGCTCCTCCGCGAACCCTGTCCCGGCCAGCTCCGCCATGACGTGCACGAGGCAGCTGACGGGCGAGAGCCGCGACAGATTCCTGGCCACGGCCGCCTGCCGGCCCCTCTGCCGCTCGAATTCGGCGTCGGCTTTATCGAGCTCCGCGTTGAGCCGGGCCGCGAATTTTGCCTTGAGGTCGGATTGCACTTTTTCGAAGGCCTCGACGGCCGGGTTCTTGACCCGTCGTTGCTTGAAAAACTCGTCCGCCGACATGTCCTTGATGCCCGGGGTGGATCTCGTCAGTTTGACGAGGTCCGCCGCCTCCTCCCTCTGGATCTGGACTCTGACCTGGTTTTTCTCGAGGTCGATGATCTGCTGAGACTTGACCGGGCGGACAAGCTTGGCGATGACGACGCTCCCCTTGGGAAGGACCATGGCCAGAGCCACCCAGACCGAGAGCAGGGCGACCATGGACGACACCGGGCTTCGGCTGAGACTCGAAACGAACAAGCCTAGGTTGTAGAAGGCGAGAAGGAAAACGAGGGACACCCCGGTCGCGATCGCGAACGGAGCCAAAGTCCCCGGCTGGGCGAACGGGCTGAGTCCCAACGCCACGGTGAGCAGGATCCCCGCTGCCGTCCCGGCCAGGAACGCGGCGGCCAGCAGCAACGACCCGGCCGCCATCTTGGCCGTGATGACCGTCGGCCGGGGCACCGCGTTGGCCATGACCTGGGCCAGGGTCCGGCGCTCCTTTTCTCCGGCGATGGCGTTGAACGTGAAGATCATGGCCAGGACGGCCATGACCGTTGTGACGATGAACGTCAGGTCCAGACGGCCGAAGAGCCACATCAAAGGGTTGTCGAGCCGCCGCGTGTTGTTGAATTGGACCTGGACGCCCTCCTCACTGATGTAGGTGAGGGTTTCGACCGAAGTGGGCAGGACCGCTTCCACCCCACCCGAAAGCAGGGCCAGGGGCGATGGCGGCCGGAACGCCGCGCCGCCGCTTCGCATGAGGTCGACCACGGTCGCATGCGTCTGCTCATACTCACGCACGGTCTCGTCGTAGACCTGCCGGCGGTCGGCGTAGTCCTTCTGGCTCACGATGAAGCCCAGAGGGATGATGACCAGGCACAGGACGAGGGCCAGGAGGAAGCGGTAGTTATGGATATTCTCGGCGATCTCCTTGCGGAAGAGGATCCTGAACATGGCGCTTCCTTCTACCTCACGTCGTAGCCCAGGAAGGCGACGAACGCCCCGGCGAAGAAGACGAGGTTGAAGAGAACGAGGAGGACGACGTCCGGAAGGATGTCCCGGACGATGCTGTCCTCGGGCGTCTGAACGTACGCGAACACCGGAGCCGGCGCATTCGGATCTGCCGAGTTCGATATGCCTATGCCGACCAGTCCGTAATGACGGACCTCCTGCTTGTTAAAGATCTCCCGGTTGAGGACCTCCTCGTACTGACGGACTCCCGCCTTGAACTGCTCATACTCAAGCCATCCCGTCCGGCTCAATTCGGCCAGCGGCCGGATAAAACAACTCACAGGCGAGATCCGGGCGATATTAGCGGTGAGGGCGTTTCTCGACCTCCGCCGCTCCTCAACGTCGCGGTCGAGAGTCCGCCAGCTCTCCTCGAGGCGGGCCTGGTACCGCTTGCGGATTTCGTCTTCCTTCTTCATGCCCTCTTTCACCGATGGGCTTTCCCAGTTCTTCCCGGGATCAGGCAGAGTCCGCAACATGCGGTCGATTTCCGCGTCGCGCTCCTTTTCGTTGTTCCTCCGGACCTGGGCTTTCTCCAGGGCCATGCGGGCCTCGGATTTGACCGGATAGAGGACCTGGGCGGCGGCCGAGCTCAGGCGCGGATAGACGCCGTAAAGGAAAACCCAGGCCAGAAGGAGAGTGATCAAAGCCGGGACCGCCTGCTTGGTCAGTGCCGAAACGAGCAATCCGAGGTTGAAGAACGCCCCGATGAAAAGGACGGAAACGAAGACCGCGAGGCCGAGCGAGGCCCAGGCACCTCCCAGGGCGGTGAGCGGGCTTCCCTGGAGCTCGAGGATCGTCAAGCTCAAGGCCAGGGCCAGGAGGAACGGGATGATGAGAACGAGTCCGCTGGCCGTCGCTTTGGCCAGGATGATTTTGGCCCTCGGCACCGGGCTGCTGAGGATCTGCCGGAGGGTGCCCTGTTCCTTCTCGCCGGCGATGGCGCCGTAAGTCAGGATGATCGCCAGGAAGCTCATGACGACGCCGACGATAAAGATGAGGTCGAGAGGGCCATAAAAGAACTCATAGAGGTTGTCGCGGCCCTGGTTGTTGCCGAGCCTCATGCCGACAGGCGGGTCCGTGCGCCTGGAGGGGGTCTCGGCGATGTTGGGGAGGACGAGCTCCAGGCCGCGCGAGAGGAACCCCAGCGGCGAGGGCGGGGAGAAGGCCTTGGCCCCCTCCTTGTAGAGGATGTCCTGGATCTGCTTTGTTTCTTCCTGGTAGATCCGGACCGCCTCCCGGTAATTTTGAAGCCGCGTCTGATAGTCTTTGAAGCTAACCTCGACGCCGAGGGGGATGAGGACAAGGCAGAGCGCCAGGATGACCCAGAAGCGGCGGCTGGCGAACGCCTCGCGGATTTCCTTGAAGAAGAGCACGCGCATCATGAATGTCTCTCCCTAAATCGGGGACACGTACCCACATGTCCCCATCTCCCTCCCATCTCCCTCACCCCCTGTTTCACCTCACGTCCGTTCTTAGGAACGCCGAGAACGCCAGCTGGGCCAGGATGATGTTCCAGACGAGCAGCCCGGCGATGTCCCACAGGCCGTTGTGCAGGCCGTCGACTAGCGACGCCCGGCTTTCCGAGAACTTCGGGAAATCAGACTTGTCACCCGCATACTCTTGCGGGAACGGCGACTGGAGGTCGATGTACTTGCCGTTCAAGGTCGCCCCCGTCGAGAAGCTCCAGGGGGACGTGCCGACAACCTTCCCCACCTTCTTGAGGATATAATCATCGTAGGTCTTGGAATAGTTCCTCACGTCCCTGAGGAACCGGGACTCGGCGGCCGGCCCGGTCCCGGACACGGCCTCGGCGGCGTACTGGAACAGGGCGGCCGGCGAGGCGCGGGAAATCCGCTGGGCGAGGGCGGCCCGCTCCAGCATGGCGTTATCATAATCGTCATAGAGCTTGCGGACGCTGTCCTGCCCTTCCCCGTAAGCCCGGTCGGACTCTTCCCGAATCTCCTTTTCGGTTTTTAGCTCGCCTTTCTGGATCCTCTCCACGACCTTGTTGATCCGGTTGAAGACCTCTTTCTGCATGGTCGGTCCGAGGAGCTTGGCCATCGCGTACTCGCTCGGGACCTTCGAGAATTTCTGGGCGATGATGCTCGATGTGTCTGGAATGAAGAACGCGGAGAAGATCCAGAAGGCCAGGAGGACGAGCAGGACGAGCGAAGACCTGGGGATGAGAGAGGAAAGAAGGAGGCTCAGGAAGGCGACCAGGGACAAGTAGGCCAGGGCGAGAACAACGAAGAAGGCGACGCGCACCAGGTTCTGGGCTCCCATCACGGCCGGGAGGAAGGCACCGATCACGATGAGGCTGATGAGGAGGCCGGTGACAAGAGGGATGGCGGCGCTCGCCATGATCGCCAGGTATTTCCCCGTCAGGAGCTTCAGCCGGCCGACCGGGTTGGACAACACCAGCCTGAGAGTCCCCCGCTCCTTCTCGCCCGACACGGCCTCGAATCCGAGGAGGATCACGTACAGGCTGAAGACGATCTTGATGACGAAGGACCAGTCGAGCTCCGGGATGTCCGGCATCTTGAAATTGACGGTCCCGGCGGGAAAAGGCGAGAGCGTCAGTTTGGGGCCCAATCCGTATCCCTGCGGGGCCGACTTTTCTCCCCCTTCGGCCATGAACAGGAGAGGGCTCGGGGACCTGAAGAGGGATGTCCCTATCGTGCTGGGATGCTGCTCCTCCTGCGTGACGTGGAGACGGAACTCGGCGTGGAGCCGGGTGTATTGCTGGACGAAGACGAGCCCGTTCGCCGCGAACAGGAGGATGCCCGCCGCGAGCAGGACGGCGAATTGGACGCTTCTCAAATGCTCCAGGAGCTCTTTGGAGATGATCGTCTTCATTTCGTCACCTCACGTCTTTCCTCAGGAACGCCGCATAGGCCAGGGCGAAAAAGGCCAGGCCGAAGGAGGCGAGGAGGAGCCAGTCGAGCCAGGTCGCCGCGAGGGCTTCGGCCGACGTTTCGACCGGGACGCGGAAATCGATGGGCGGCGCTTTCTTGCAGGCGGCGATGTCCGAATACCTGAGCTTCGACCGCTCGACGTCCTGCTGCCAGCAGCGATAGACCTCCCGCATGAAACGCTCGTACTCGGCCAGGCCCGTGCGGCCGAGCCGCTCGGCGGCCTGGTCGTACAGGACGGCCGGCGACAGGCTCGAGATGGCCCGGGCGAGGTTCGTCTGAGCTGTGAGCTTGCGGCCGAATTCCTCGTCGACCTGGTGCTCGAGCTCGGCCCTCCTGGCCCAGATCTCGACGTTGCGCACACCGAGCTCCTTCGACAAGTCTCCGCCGGTGCGGACGGCCTGGCTGAAAGCTTCCTGGATCTTTTTCTGCTCCGCCTCGTAGGGCTGGAAGGCGGCCGCTTTCTGCCCCCCGAGCTGCTCCTGAGACGGGAGCTTGGTGAGGTTTTCTGCGGCAATGACGCCCAGGTTGGGATAGATGACGATCAGGAAGACCCAGGCCTGGAGAAGGATCATCAGGGAGATGGAGGGCCTGTTGACCAGGACGGAGACGAACAGGCTGATCGCGTAGAAGACCGTGAGGGTGACGGCCGAGAGACCGATGAAGGCGAGGAGACGGGTCCATTCGCCGGAGGCGAAGGCGATGAAGGAATGGGATAGCACGATGATCAGGGACACGAGGGCGGAGACGAGGAGGGAGCCCATGATGACGAACCAACCTCCCAAAAACTTGCCGAGCAGGAGCTGGTCCCGCGGCACCCGGTTGGAGAGGACGAGCTTCAGAGTTCCCGAGGCCTTCTCCTCGGACACGGCGTTGTAGGCGATGAAGATGACGAGCAGGCTGAGCACGACCCGGACGACGAAGGCGAAATCGACGGCCGCGAAGCCCGACACGAGGCGATTGTGCTGGCTCCTTCCCTCGCCCATGTAGCCCGACGTGGTGGACGGGATGCCCAGGTACGTGACCGTGATGCTGTTGCCGAGCTTCCGGTCCTTGCCCTGGATCAGCGTGCTGAGAACCTGGGGCGGGCGGTAGAGATGGATATAGAACCTATCGCTCTTCATCTCCTGGAGGGCGGCCTGATAGTCCTGCAGGCGCGCCTTGTAATCCTGGACGTTGATGACCGTGCTGCCGGCCGCCAGGGCTAGGGTGATCCCGAGTCCGATCAGAAACTTGGCGGATTTCAGATATTCGAGGATTTCCCGCTTGATGATTGTCCGTAGCATCGGATCCTCACATGTCCCCCTATTTCACCTCACGTCGTACTTGATGAACTTGGCATAGGCGAAGGCGAACGGAGCGATGAGCCAGAAGAGAAGCGAGAGGAGGCTCCGCACGTTCGCCTTGAACGCTTCCGCCATCGTCGCCGGCGTGATCGAGAACTTGGGCAGCTTCGACGCGTCGACGGGCATGGCCGAGAAGCCCATCGACATCTGGCCTCCTTCGTGGATCATGAGCGTCCGCTTGACCTTGCTGAAGAGCTCATTGTCGAGGGCCTTCTGGTGCGCCCGGACGGCCTCGAGGTACTTGCCCCGCTCGAGCTCGCCCGTGCCGCAGACGTCGGCGAGGAGCCGGGCGAAGGCGGCGCTCGGCGAGATGAGCGAAAGGTTGACGGCCAGGTTCTGCTGACGCCGCCTCTCCTGCGTGTAGGTCTCGTCGATGGCGGCGAGCTGCTGGCTCTTCTTCTCGCGGGTCCGCTGCTGGATGTCGTCCCGGATCGGTTCCCACTTCTTGTTCTCCGGCGAGTCCTGTTTATCTCTCGCTTCCTGGGACAACGAGCCGAAGATCAGGTCCCACTGGTGGCCGAGCTCCTTGGCCTGGTCCATGTCGAGCGAGCGGACGAGGAGCGACTTCTGCAGCGAGACCTCTGTCTCCGTCCGCACCGGATAGACGAGCCGGGCGACCATGTCGCCGAGCTTGGGGACGATCAGCTGGAACGCCGCCCAGACGATGAGGATGGCGACAAGCGACGTCCTGGCCTTGGCCGCGCTTGTCGAGACCGCGATCCCGATCGTGAAGTACGTCAGGACGAAGAGGGAGGTGGCCAGAAAGATGATGAGGACGCGCCCCGCCGTACCGCCGGCGAAGAGGGGGAAGGCGCCGAGCATCAAGACGACGGTCCCGGCCAGGAAGGCGACGAGGAACGGGACCCAGAGCGCGAGGTAGCCGCCCTCGATCTTCCCGGCGAGAAGCGTGTCGCGCGGCAGGCGGTTGGCGAGCATGGCCCGCAGCGTCCCCGACTCCTTTTCGCCCGAGATCATGTCCGAGGCGAAGAGCAGGGCGATCAGGCTGATGACCATCTGGACGAGGAAGACGAAATCGACCTTGCCCTGGACCGAGAGGATCGATTCGTCGTCGCTCGCCGATTCTCCGGGCTTGAAACCGTCCTGGGTGAACTCGTAATACCGGGGAAGCGTGCTCTCGAAGCCCTGGGTGAAGACGGACAGCGGGGAGGGGCGCCGGAAGCCCTTGATGGCCACGGTCCCGGCCATGACGTCCTGGATCTTGAGCTTCGAGGCCGCCTCGTCGGCGAGCCGGACCTGATCGCTGTAGTCCCGGACGCGTTTGGCGTAGTTCGCGTGGTTGACCATCATCCCGAGGGGGATAAGGAGGAGACAGATGACGGCGAAGAGAGGGAAACGGTAGCTGAAGATCGTCTCCAGCACTTCTTTTTTGATGATCGTTTTCAGCATGGCGGTAGTCTCCGGTTACCGGCGGCGCATCAGCTGCGGGTCGGCCGCGCGCCGGCGGCGCCAGCCCCTTAGGACAGCGTCAGCGGCTCGGACTTCATGTAGTCGATGTAGATCTTGACCAGGTCCTCGTACTGGAGCTCCTCGCGCGTCCGCTCCATGACCAACCGGCCCTCCTTCATGATCCCGACCCGGTCGCCGATCTCCTTGGCCCGGAAGATGTCGTGGGTCGACATCAGGATGGCCTTGCCCTCCTTCTTGAGCTCGGACAGGATCTCGAGGAACTCCTCGGCCGCCTTGGGGTCGAGGCCCGAGGTCGGCTCGTCGAGGAGGATCCCCGGGGCGTCCTTGATGACGGCGATCGAGATGCCGAGCTTCTGCCGCATGCCCTTGGAGAAATTCTTGACCCGCTGTTCGAAGGCCTTCTCCTGGAGCGAGACCCGGCGCATGACCTGGTAGTAGTCGCTCTTCCCAAGGTTCGTCTTGCCGCCGAGTTTGGCGAAGAAGTCGAGGTTCTGGCGGGCCGTGAAGTTGCCGTAGAGCATGACATTCTCCGAGACGAAGGAGACGTACTTCTTGGCCTCGAGCGGGTCCTTGGTGACGTCGATGCCGTTGACGTAGCAGGTCCCGGTCGTCGGCGGGATGAAGTTCAGGAAGAGGTTGATCGTCGTCGTCTTCCCCGCGCCGTTGGCCCCGAGCAGGCAGTAGACTTCACCCGGGTAGATATTCAAGTTCAGGTGATCTACTGCCAGGACGCCGTCCTCATACCGTTTGGACAGGTCGTCGGTCTTCAGGATGGGTTGTGGTTTTGCCATGTGGCCTCCTCATTTATGATGGGGACATGTACCTCGGTACGTGTCCCCTATCTTTATAACTTGCCCTAATCTCGCTTGGCAGGCTCAAGTGTATGTACATATGTATGTACATTATCGCGCCTAGCGCACGTCGTATCGAATGAACGAATAATAAGCCGCGGCAAAGAAGATCAGGTTGAAGAGGACGAGCAGGATGATGTCGGGAGCCGTGCTCTTCACCGTGTCCTCGAAGGCCGGGAACTGGTAGCGGAACTTCGGGATCTCGTTCTTGCCCTCCGGCGACGAGCTCCCTCCCATGGACCGGTTGGTATGGCCGTCCTCGGACGTGAACGTGTCCTGGAACGAATACCTGAAGACGGCCTGGTAGAGCAGGATGTAGTGGGCCTTAAGGCTCCGCGAAAAATTCTCGAGGTCCGGGATCCCCGTGTGGCAGAAGTTCAAAGCCGCCTGCGTGTAGGACGAGGCCGGCGAGAGCCGGGCGATGTTAAGGCTGAGGGCCCGGCGAGCGGCCTTCTTCTGTTCGTACTCAGCGTCGAACTTCTGGAGGGTCTGGTCGAGCCGCTCCTCGAACTCCTTGGCCACCGGCCCGCGGGCCTTCGTGTAGGCGTCCCAGTCCCATTTCCCCCTCCCATCGTTGGGCAGGTACTTATTCATCAAAGGGGCCAGCGCCTTACCCTTTTCCTTCTCGATCTGGTTACGGACCTGGGCCCGGTTGGCCTTCATGACCTCCTCGCTCGGGATGCGGCGGAGGAGGCCGGCCAGCGGCTCGCTCGTCTTGGGGATGACGAAGGTCAGGAAGATCCAAACGAAGAAGCTCGCCAGGAGCGCCAGGCTCGTCCGATGGGTCAGGGTCGAGACGAGCAGGCCCAGGGAGAAGAGGGCCGCGAGATAAAGCATGGAGAGGAGGAAGAGGGATAGGACCCGACCCACGTTGCCGGCGGCGAAGAGCGGGAATCCTTCGAAAAGGAGGAGCAGGACGCCGATGAGGGTGCTGACCGCGAAGGGGATCATGAGCACGCTGAACCCGCCCAGGAACTTGGCCCCGATTACGGTGCTCCGCCGGGCGGGGTTCGAGAGGACGAGCTTGAGGGTCCCGGCCTCCTTCTCCCCGCTGGCCATCGTCCCGGCGTAGAGGATGGCGAAGAGGCCCAGGAGGAAGCTTACGATGACGACGAAGTCGAGCTTGCCGTTGATCTGGCTCAGGACCTCGTTCTGGGCCTGGAGACCCTTGGCGTCCGTCTCGTATTTGCTGAAGGCGACCTTGCCGGGGAGAACGCTCTCGAGCCCGACGCCGAACGTCGAGAGGGCGCTCGGCTGCCTGTAGATGGTCGTCGACGAGGCGGCCTCTTTCTGGGAGGCGTCGAATTCGTGGAAGACGCTCTGGTAATTCGAATAGTTCAGAAGGAGGCTGGCCGGGATGAGAGCCAGGCAAAGGAGCGAAACGATCAGGAACTTGGGGCTGAGGATCTGGTCCAGGAGCTCCTTTCTGAAGATCGTTCCGAACATGACGATTTCCCTCCATTAATCAAGAGGGGACACGGACCTTCGGGACATGTCCCCATCTATTCAGCGGCGCGTCAGCTTGATGCCGAAGACGACGATGCCGACAAGGAGGCCGACCAGTAGCACGATCAGGACCGTGATGCCGAGGACGTTCGTCTTAGAAGTGATGTGGATGCGGACGATCTTGTCCTCGGACTCGACGCGCCGGTTCTCGGCCGCGGAATCCGTCCGGATCTTCGGCTCGTAGTCGCCGACCGAGACGTCCGTCGGCGGGATGAATTTGATGTTGACGACCTCGTCCTTGTTCTGTTCGAGAGCGGCGATGAGGTCCGGCTTGATCTCGACGCGCCAGTTGAGCGGCAGGTCGCAGAACACTCTGATATTGTTGAGCTTGCGCGTCCCCGTATTCTTGATGGTGACGTCCATGCTGACGATTTCGCCGACCTTGATCTCGTGGTAGAGGTTGACGGCCTGGACTTCGACCTTGGGCACGCCGCGCGGGATGAGCTCGAGCTTGACGGACCCGGCCTTCATGACGTCGATGTCCTTTAGCTCGATCCCGGCGCCCGGCTTGGCTTTTTCGATCTCCCGGAGCTTCACCGTCTGGTCGTTGTCCATGGCCAGGACGAAAAACTCCATCGGCTTGTCGAGGACGACCTGGGCATCCGGGTTCTTGGGCAGGAAGAGCTTGAGCTGGAGCTTGAGGCTCGTGATGCCCTCGCTGAACTTGATCTGGGAGAGGCGCGCCGAGGTCGTCGGGTCGGAGAACTCGTAGGTGATCTGCTGCGGCAGGTTCGCCACCTCGAGCTTGAAAACGTTGGCCTCGCCGCTGAACTTCTCGAGCGACAGGTCGTAGGTCGCCGTGGCCTCAAGGTCGGCTTCCTGGGAGAACTGGGCCGAGTTGACGGTGACGATGTTGGCGCTGACGCCCTTCTGGAGGTAGACCGAGGTCTTTTCGTCCTTGCCCGAGTAGGAGACGCTGACCTCCAGGCTCTCGACGTCTTTGAGCAGCTGGAAGGTCACCTCCCGCTCCGACTCGATGGGCAGGGTCTTGACGACTTTATCATAGGGGTCGGAGATGATCTTGCCCTCGGAGAGCAGCGACACGTAGACGTCCTTGAGCTCCTTCATGAAATCGAGGGGGAAGATGTCCTCGGCGTTGATCTTGAGGTTGGCCAGCTCCTTGAGCTCTTTGGACGAATATCGGAGCGATACACGGACGAACTTCTTCCCGCTCCTGTCCTGGAACTTGACGGCGCTCGCGACCGAGATGCGGGCCTCGCTGCCCATGAAATTGATCAGGGCCTGCTGAAACTTGACCTTGGCCTGCATGTAGGCCGTCTCTCTCTGCTTATAATCCGCCTCGGACGTTAGGCCGTCCTTTTTAAGCTCCACGTACCGGTTATAATCCGCCTCGCTAAGGGCGTAAGCGAGCTGGGCGCTTTTCAGCTCGAGGAGCTTCATGCTCTGGGATTCCTGCGTCTGGGCGAACATGAGCGTCCAGACGAAGAAGAGCAGCACGGCCACGATGGCCAAGATTTTCAGGATCTTCATGGGCATTCCTCCACGGGTGTCAACTCAGTATCTGCAAGTATGGTGCCAACCGCTGGCCGGGCCGCCCATTTTCACCGGGACTCTCGCCGGACCGGTCCGCTTCCGGCAACCCGTAAAATAAGTTGACAGGGGACCGGCCCCTGACGGGATAGTCCCCCTCGCGACGTCCTGCCCCAAAACGGCCCGATTATTGCAGTTAGTGGGGCCGGTGGCACGCTTCGTGTCCGGAAGAACGGGAGGCAGAACGATAACGGTTGTTACCGGCGTTACCCAAACATGGGAAACATGTTACCCAAATTACCCATCCAGGCGCCTTTTACAATTCCCAGGGTTTGGGGTATCCTTATACCCTCGAACGGCATCCCGATTCGAGAAGGCTTGAAACGGTGAGCGCGATTTTCCGGTCCGCCAAGGCCGCGCCGCCCCGCGGCAAGGTCGCCGAGGGCGAGACACGCCTGATCTTCCGCGAGTTCGCCGAAAGCCTGAACCTCATCGAGGATTTCGACCAGATCACCCTCAACTTCCTGGGGACGGTCAAGGAGTCCGTGCCGGTCGAGCGCCTGGCCTTCTTCATCTACGACAACGATCTCGCCCAATTCCGCATCTCCGCCGCCATGGGCATCGACGAGACCCGGCTTGGGTCCGTCGCTTTCTCGCCTCACGACCGCCTGGCCAAGTGGCTCAAGATCAACAAGGCCTTTCTCGACGTCCAGGGCCAGCCGGGCGTCTTCGACTATCTCGGACAGAAGGAACGCGAGGTCTTCACGACGTTCGGCTTCGGGCTCTGCTACCCGCTGCTCTCCATGAACCGGCTCATCGGCATCCTCTGCCTTGGCCCGAAAACGGACGGCCAGGACTACACGAGACACGAGCTCGGCTTCATCGAGTCGTTGACGCCCCAGGCCGGCATCGCGCTCGAGAACGCGCTGCTCTACAAGGAGCAGCGGGAGCGATTCCGCCGCATGATCCGGGCGGATCGGCTGGCGACGATCGGCGAGCTCGCCGCCGGCGCCGCCCACGAGATCCGGAACCCGCTCACGGCCATCAGGTCCTCCCTCCAGTACCTGTCGGAGAAATGCCAGCAGGGGACGGAGAAGAAACTCCTCGGCGTCGCCCTCCAGGAGACCGACCGGATCGACGAGATCCTGGCCGCGCTCCTCTCCTTCTCCCGCCCGTCGGAGATCAAGAAAGAACAGTACGACCTTGTCGTGACCCTCGAGGAGAGCCTGGCGCTTCTCTCCTTCCAGGCCCGGGCCGCCGGCGTCGAGGTCCAGACGAAGTTCCCGGCCGGCCCGGTCGGCCTCTTCGGCGACAAGTCGCAGATCAAGCAGCTGTTCCTCAACATCTTCCTCAACGCCATCCAGGCCATGGAAGGGGGCGGGGAACTCGTGGCCGAGGTCCTCCCGGCGGGCGGCGGCAAGGTCATCGTCCGCGTCACCGACACCGGCGTCGGCATCCCCGAGGAGAACATGGACAAGATCTACGACCCGTTCTTCACGACCAAGAAGGGCGGGACGGGGCTGGGCCTCTCGATCTGCTACAGCGTCGTCAAGTCGCACCAGGGGGAGATCGAGGTCCGGAGCCGCGTCGGCGAGGGGACGACGGTCCTCGTCACCCTCCCGGCCGGCTGAGGCGCGGAGGTCCCCCATGAAGCCCAAGATCCTCATCATCGACGATGAACGGAGCATCCGCGACATCTTCTCGCTCCTGCTCGAGGACCATGGCTACGAGGTCGCCGCGGCCGAGACCGGAACGGGCGGGGTCGAGAGGGCGCGCGCCTTCGACCCCGACATCATCCTGCTCGACATGCACCTGCCCGACATCCCGGGGCTCGAGGTCCTGGCCAGGCTCAAGGAGGCGCGGCCGGCGACGGGCATCATCATCATCACCGCCTACGGCACCATCCGGAGCGCGGTCGAGGCGACGAAGCTCGGCGCCTACGCCTATCTCGAAAAGCCCGTCGACAACGAGGAGATGCTTCTCGTCGTGGCCCGGCTCCTCGAGCTCCAGAGCCTCCGGACGGAGGTCGAGACCCTCCGCTCCGAGCTCCATTCGCGCTACCGGTTCTCGAACATCGTCGGCACGAGCGGCCGGATGAACTCCGTCTTCCAGCTCATGGAAAAGATGAGCGCGGTCGACGGGACGGTCCTCGTCAGCGGGGAGAGCGGCACGGGCAAGGAGCTCGTCGCCCGGGCCATCCACTTCGCCAGCCCGCGGCGGGACGCGCCGTTTGTCGTCGTCAACTGCGGCGCCATTCCCCGCGACCTGATCGAGAGCGAGTTCTTCGGCCACGTCAAGGGCGCTTTCACGGACGCCCGGACCGAGAAGACGGGCAAGTTCGAGCTGGCCCACCGGGGCACGATCTTCCTCGACGAGGTCGGCGAGCTCTCGCAGGACGCCCAAGTCAAGCTGCTGCGGGCCCTGGGCGAGCGGGAGATCACGAGGGTCGGGGGGACGAAGACCATCCCCGTCGACGTCCGGGTTATCGCCGCCACGAACAAAGACCTCGAGGAGGAGGTCCGGCTCGGAGCCTTCAGGGAGGACCTCTATTTCCGGCTGGCCGTGCTGTCGATCGGGCTGCCGCCGCTCCGGGAGCGGGCGGAGGACATTCCGCTCCTCGCGGAGCACTTCATCCGAAAGTTCGCAGCCGAGCTCGGCAAGGACTTCAAGGGCGTCACCGCGACCGCCCTCGGCCGGCTCGCCGCCTACCCCTGGCCGGGCAACGTCCGGGAGCTCGAGAACGTGGTTTACGAGGCCATGGTCATATCGGATGGCGGGTGGCTCGACGAGAGGGACCTGCCGTTGCGGCTGCGCGCGCCGGGCACGGCCCGGGACGGCGGGGAGGGCGCGGGCGCCGCGGGCGGCCCCGGCCGGCCGCCGCAGGTCCTCCGGGACGCCGTCCACGGCGTCGCCGAGAAAGCCGAGAAGGATCTCATCATCGACGCCCTCCGCCAGACGGCCGGGAACCGGACCCAGGCGGCCCGGATCCTCGGCATCAGCCGCAAGACCCTCTTTAACAAGATGACGGCCCTCCGCATCCGGTGGCCCGGATGAGGACGGAACGAAAGGCGCCCCGGTGCGTATATATATAGAAGGCCGCGCCGTTTTGCGGCGTCCGGCGAATCTGATAGATTGGAACTTCTTCCAAAGAGCCATGAATGGAGGACGGACATGAATAGACGGACACTTTGCGCGGCGGTCCTCGCCCTGGTCGCGTTCGGCGCCTTTTCCTTCGGACAGGAGAAGAAGGAGCTATCCCTGACCCTTGACGACGCGATCGTCAGAGCCCTCAAGAGCAACCTCAACGTGGCGGCCGAGCTCATCGGCCCGGAGATCTCCGGAGCGCAGCTCTCGCAGGCCAAGGAATTTTACATGCCGACGTTCAAGCTCGGCCTGCAAAAGGAGCGGTACGAGCAGCCGTCGACCTGGTCGCTCCAGAACCAGGGGACCTATGTCGTGAACAGCACGTATTCCCCGCTCTCGATCACGCAGCAGATCCCGTTCGGAGGGTCACTTGCAGTCGGCCTGAACTACAATTACCAGAAGAACAACCAGCTCTTCCAGAATTACAACCCGTCCTATACGACCAACCTGAGCTTCAACCTGACCCAGCCGCTCCTCCGGAACTTCGGCTGGACGGTCAGCCGCAAGCAGATCGTCGTCGCCCAGAACTCGCTCGACGTCTCCCGCAGCAATTTCAAGACGACGCTGGTCACGACGGTCTACAACGTCGAGGCGGCCTACTGGAACCTCGTCTACGCCAACGAAAACCTGAAGGCCCTCCAACAGTCCCTCGACCTCGGCCGGGACCTCCTGGCCAAGACGAAGAAGGAAGTCGAGGTCGGGCAGAAGGCGCCCATCGAAGTCCTCAACGCCGAGACCACGGTCGCCCGGCGCGAGGCGGACATCCTCCAGGCCGAAGCCATGGTCAAGCGCAGCCGGGACCAGATAGCCGCCCTCCTCAACCTGGACGCCGACCCGGCCGCCAAGGGGATGGCGGTCGTGCCAGCCGACAAGCCGGTTTTGAAGCCCTACCGGATCACGTACGAGGAAGCCCTCCAGAAAGCGATGGCCAGGAGGCCGGAACTGGAAGCGACAAAGTACGGCATCGAGACGAAGAAGGTCAATTTCACGGTCGCCCGCAACCAACTCCTGCCCCAGCTCGACCTCAACGTGGTCAAGTCGAGTCCCGGGGTGTCGGGGGACCAGATCCTCTATCAGGACAACAACCCCTTCTCCGGCGTCATCATCGGCACGATCCCGGGCAAGGCGAGCCAGGCCTTCCGGGACGCCTTCAAGTTCCTCTACAACAACTGGACGGTCGGCGTGACCCTGACCATTCCTTTCGGCGACGTGGTCGGCCGGTCCAACTACGCCTACGCCAAGCTCGACCTCGAACAGATCCAGGCCCGGCTCAAATACCAGGAGCAGCAGATCGCCCTCGAGGTGAGCGATGCCGTCCTGACCCTCGAGACCGCGGCCAAGAGCGCTGACGCCTACCGCGTGGCCCGCGAGCTCGCCGAGAAGCAGCTCGAGGCCGAGATGAAGAAACTCAACGTCGGGCTGTCGACGAACTATTTCGTCCTGACCTACCAGGACCAACTGTCCACGGCCCGGTCGCTCGAGCTCAAGGCGCTCGTCGACTACAACGTCGCCCTGGCCAACATCGCCAAGGTGACGGGCTCGACGCTCGAGACGCGGAACATCACGATCAGCGACTACGTCAGATGAAGCGAGGAAGGGGCCGCCCCTTCCCAGAGCTCATCAATAGGGTCCTGTCGCGGCCCATCCCCGTCCATCCTCGCCCCCGTGCGCGAGGTTTATTTATCGTTTGCAGAATCTTGACTCGAGGGGCTTCTGGGGCCGGGGGCCTCTGTGCCGCGCCACCCTTCCGCGACCTTTAAGGAGGGCTGCCCTTCTTGTCCTTGCCTTGGTTTTTTTCGCTGTGTTAAGATGACCGCGTGGAAATTTCTGCGGTCGTCACTACGTTCAACGACGAGAAACGGCTCGAACCCTGCCTCAAGAGTCTCGAAGGGGTCGCCTCCGAGCTCGTCGTGGTCGACGGCCTGAGCGCCGACGGCACGGTCAAGCTCGCCCGGAAGTTCACCGCCCGGGTCTACGAGCGCGCCGCGCCGGGACCCGCCGATCAGAAGAACTACGCCGCGAAGCTCGCCTCCTCCCCCTGGGTCCTGTGCCTGGACGCCGACGAGCGCCTCTCGCCTGAGCTCTGCGCGGAGCTCCTGGCCCTCCGCCGCGGCGAGCCGGAATGCGCCGGGTTCTCGGCGCCCCGCCGGACGAGTTATCTCGGCCGGTGGATCCGCCATTCGGGCTGGGCGCCGGAGTCCTGCGTGCACCTCTTCCGGAAGGAGCGCGCCCGCTGGGAGGACGACGCCGCGGGGGAGCGTCTGGCCGTCGACGGCCCCGTCGAGAAGCTCCTCGGCCCCGTCCATCGTTTTCCGTTCGCCACGATCGGCGAGCACGCGGCCCGGGTCAACAAGGTCTCTGGCCTCGCCGCCCAGCAGCTCTACGCCCGGAGGAAGAAGGGGCATCTGGCCGGCCTCGTCGGCCTCCCGACGCTCCGGTGCCTGAAAACGTACGTCCTCAAGCTCGGTTTCCTTGACGGCTTCCCCGGGCTCATCATCGCCGTCTTCGATGGCTACGGGGCGTTCCTGCGCTCGGCCAAGCTCCGTTCGATATGGAAAAAGGGAGAGCACATTGAGCCTTTTCCATATTGACGGCGGCCGGGATTGGGGCGGCACGGAGCGCCAGGCCCTCGTCCTGGCGCGGGAGGTCCGCAAGCGGGGCTTCGCGTCCCGTTTTGTCGTCCATCCGGGAAGTCCCCTTCACAAGAACGCGGCCGCCGAAGGCTTGCCGGTCCTTCCCCTCGCCATGCCCGGCGGCCGGAGCTTCTGGTCGGCGCTGCGCCTCGCCTCAGCGATGCGGCGCGAGCGTTGCCTCCTCGCCCATTTCCACGACGCGGCAGGTGCGGCCGTCGGCGCGCCCGCAGCCGCCCGGGCCAAAGTGTCCGTCCGGATCCTGTCGTGGCAGACGGACTCGGCCGGCCGGCCGAGGGTCGCGCGGCCGAAGGATGTCGACGCCGTCATCGCCGGCTCCGAAGGCCTCAAGGACGTCCTCGTCCGCAGCGGGCTCTCCGCCTCGGCCGTGGAGGTCATCCCGTCGGGCATCGATTTCTCGCCCTTCGAGAAGCTCCCGTCGCGCGATTATCTGCGCCGGGAGTTCTCGTTCGCCGCGGACGATTTCCTGGTCGGGGTCGTCGCCGGGCTCGAGGACCCGCGGAGCTACCAGGAGGTCGTTGGCGCCGCCCGCATCATCATCGATCACGCCCCGAGATCGCGCATCATCATCCTCGGCGAGGGCGCCGTGCGCCTCGAGCCGGACAAGAAGGGCCACGACATCCACGGCGACGACCTCTACTTCTACCTCGGCTACCGCGACCACCTGCCAGAGGCCTTGGCCTCGCTCGACGCGTTCGTCACGACGTCGCCCCTCATCGGCTTCGGCGGCGGGCTGCTCGACGCTATGGCCAGCCGTGTTCCGGTCGTGGCCGCGGAGGTCGGGGGAGTGCCAGAGGTCCTCGTCCACCGCGAGACGGGGCTCCTCGCCCGTCCCCGGGACCCGCGGTCCCTGGCCGAGGCCGTCCTCAAGCTCTATCTCGACAGGAACCTGGCGGCCCGCCTGGCGCAAAAGGGCCAGGAGGCCGTCCGGGACAAGTATTCGGCCGAGGCCATGGCCTGCAGGACGATCGCCGTTTACGAGCGCCTGGCGTCGCGCAAGGGGGTCAAGCTTGGCTGAGAAGGTCGGCATCCGCGCCCTGGCATCGTTCGAGGAATTCGAGAAGCTTCTGCCCATCCAGCGGGCCGTCTGGAACCACGAGGACGTAGACCTCACCCCCGCCCACCAGTTCGCCGTCTCGAGCCGCATGGGGGCCATCCTCCTCGGGGCGTTTGTCGGCCGCGAGTTGGCCGGGTTCGTCTACTCCTTCCCGGCCGTCTTTAGAGGACGGCACTGCCAGCACTCGCACCTCCTCGCGGTCCGGCCGGAATTCCAGGGCTATGGGCTCGGCAAGGCCCTCAAGTGGGCCCAGCGCGCGGAGGCCGTCAGGCGGGGCTACGACCTCATCACCTGGACCTTCGACCCCCTCCAATCGCGCAACGCCAATCTCAACCTCCAGGCGCTCGGTGCCGTCTCCCGGACCTACCTCCCGAATTTTTACGGTCTGACGCCCTCGCTGTGCCTGGGGCCGGACATCCCGACCGACCGGCTGCTCATCGAGTGGCCGCTCCGCGGAAGCCGGGTCAGGGGCCGGGCGGAGGGGAAAGGGAAGAAGCCATGCTGCGAGCCGGCGGCCCTCCCCGCCGCCCTGGCGCGGCAGGCGGGGGGAGAGGGGACGTTCGCGGAGCCGGGCCGGCCGCGGCTCCGGCTCGAGGACGCCGTCGTCCTCGTCGAGGTCCCGCGCGACATCAAGGCCCTGGCCTTTCGCTGCGACCTCATCGCCGATTGGCAGTCCCGCCTGCGGCGCGTGATGACCGCCTATTTCGACCGCGGGTATTGCGCCGATCACTTTCTTTTCGGCGACCGGTGTTTCTACGTCCTCAGGAAGCGGAAAAAGGGCTGACGGCCGGGGCCGCCGCGCGCCCCGCCCCGTTGCCGCCCGGAAGGATCGAGCCATGACCATCGAACGGATCGAGATGTCGCTCCTGCGGCTGCCCTACGTCCATTTCTTCGAGACGTCGTTCGGCCGGGCCTATGACCGGACGTTCATCCTCGCCCGCGCCTTCGAGGGCGGGACGAGCGGCTGGGGCGAATGCTGCGCCGAGGAGGCCCCCCTCTATGGTCCGGAGACGACCGAGACGGCCTGGCACATCCTCAGGACGTTCCTCGTCCCCCTCGTCTTCCGCAAGGGGATTGTCGAGCCCGAGGACTTCGCCCGCGAGGCCCGCGTCTTCCGGGGCAACTCCATGGCTAAGGCCGGGCTCGAGCTCGCCCTGTGGGACCTCAAGGCGAAGAAGGCGGGTGTCCCTCTGAGCAGGCTCTACGGCGGCGTGCGGGAAGAGGTCGAGGCCGGGGTGAGCTGCGGCATCGAGGACTCGCTCCCGGAGCTCGTCGCCCGCATCGGCTCGTACATCGAGCAGGGCTACCGGCGGATCAAGATCAAGATCAAGCCGGGCTGGGACGTCAAGGCCTGCGAAGCCGTGCGGGCGGCCTACCCGGACATCCTGCTCCAGACCGACGCCAACGGCGCCTACAGTCCGGCCGATGCGGAGACGCTCGCTGCCCTCGACGCCTTCCACCTCCTCCTCGTGGAGCAGCCCTTCCCGCCATACGACCTCTGGGACCACGCCCGGCTGCAGCGCCGGATGGCGACGCCCCTGTGCCTCGACGAGAGCATTCTGTCGCTCGACACGACCCGGGCCGCGATCGAGATGGGGAGCTGCCGGATCATCAACATCAAGGTCGGCCGGGTCGGCGGGGCGGTCGAGATGCGCAAGATCCATGACTACTGCGAAGCGAAGGGGGTGCCGGTCTGGTGCGGCGGGATGCTCGAGAGCGGCGTCGGCCGGGCCCACAATCTCCACATCGCCTCTCTTTCCGACTTCAAGCTCCCGGCCGACCTGTCCGCGAGCCGCCGCTACTACCAGGAGGACATCATCGAGCCGGCGATCGAGCTCAGCGGGCCCGGCAAGATTCGTGTCCCGGACGGGGCGGGGATCGGCGTCAACCCGGTCGAGGAGCGAATCCGGCGGGCCACGGTCCGCGCCGAAGTCTTCCGCCCGTAAGAGGGGGCCCGGCCAGCCGCGGCGGGCTTGACTGAATCTGACCTATCCTCTAACATTTGTAGGCTTTCGAGCGAGCGATAACGGGCAGGGAGCGCCATGAAGAAGATCGTCATCCTCGGGGCCGGCACAGGCGGGACCGTGATGGCCAACCTCCTCCACAAGCGGCTGGACCGGAAGGACTGGACGATCACGGTCATCGACAAGGACGACGACCATTATTACCAGCCCGGGTTCCTCTTCATCCCCTTCGGCTTTTACACGAAGGAGGACCTTCTCAAGAAGCGGTCGAAGTTCCTTCCCAAGGGCGTCGAGTTCGTCATTTGCGATATCGAGAGGGTCGACCCCGCCGCGAACGCCGTCCTTCTCAGGGACGGCCGCCACATCGCCTACGATCTCCTGATCGTGGCCACTGGGACCGACATCGCGCCGTCCGAAACCCCGGGCATGCTCGACGGCTGGCGAGACACGATCTTCGATTTCTACACGGCCGACGGCGCCACCGCCCTGGCCGCGAAGCTCAAGGCGTTCCCTGGCGGCCGGCTCGTCGTCCACGTCAACGAAATGCCCATCAAGTGTCCGGTCGCGCCCCTGGAGTTCGCCTTCTTCTGCGACTGGTGCCTCCGCCGCCACCACCGTCGCGAGGCCATCGACCTCGTCTACGTGACGCCCCTGTCCGGCGCCTTCACCAAGCCGGTCGCGTCGAAGGCCCTCGGAGTGCTCCTCGAGGAGCGAAAGATCGGTACGGTGGCCGACTTCAGCGCCGAGCGCATCGACGCCGCGGCCCGCAAGATCATCTCATACGACGGCCGCGGGGTCCCGTACGACCTGCTCGTCACGGTCCCGACGAACATGGGCGCGGAGATGGTCGAGCGCTCGGGCCTCGGCGACGAGCTGCGGTTCGTCCCGACCGACCCGGCGACGCTCCGCTCGGTCAAGCACGAGAACATCTTCGTCATCGGCGACGCCTCGAACGTGCCGACATCCAAGGCGGGCTCCGTGGCCCACTTCGAGTCGGAGATCCTCGTCGGGAACATCCTCCGGGCGGTCGACGGCCGGCCCCTCGAGCCGGGTTTCGACGGCCACGCGAATTGCTTCGTCGAGACCGGCCGCAGGAAGGCCGTCCTGATCGACTTCAACTACGAGACCGAGCCGCTGCCGGGCCGGTTCCCGTTCCCCGTCGTGGGGCCCATGCCGCTGCTCAAGCCGAGCCGGACGAACCACCTGGGGAAGCTGGCCTTCCGCTGGATCTACTGGCACATGCTCCTCCGCGGCCGGCCCATCCCGTTCGTCCCGGCGCGGATGAAGATGGCGGGGAAGGAACGGCCCGCGGGTGCGTGAGGGACCGGGCCGCGGATGGCATCAAATCATTGATATCAATATAGATACTAAATAGCCACCGGGTACCGACAGAACGTCAAAGGAGAGTGACATGCCTCAGAAACTTGTAGGGAGCGCGACCATCGACGTCGACGCCGAGGGGTTCATGACCGACCCCGCCCAGTGGACGCGCGAGGTCGCCGCGGCCATCGCCCAGGAAGAGGGGATCGCCGCGCTGACCCCCGCCCACTGGAAGGTCATCGAGTACATGCAGAAGGAGTTCAAGGAGACCGGGCAGGCGCCGAGCATCCGCCGCATCAACAAGACGGGTGTCGTCAGCACCAAGGAGCTCTACGAGCTCTTCCCCGGCGGCCCGGCCAAGAAGGCGGCCAAGATCGCCGGCCTGAAGAAGCCCGAGGGCTGCGTCTGACCGGGAGGGAGGGACCATGGAAGACAAGATCAAGAAAGTCTCGATCGTCATCTCGAAGGGCGGCCTGGACGGCGTCTACCCCGGGCTGATCATGGCCAACGGCGCCAGGATGGAGGGCATCGAGGCCAGCCTCTTCTTCACGTTCTTCGGGCTCGACGCCATCCTTAAGAAGCGGATGGGCAAGATCAAGATCGCCACGGTCGGCAATCCCGGGATGCACATGCCGTCGCTCATGGGGATCCTGCCGGGATTCTCGGCCATGGCCACGGCGATGATGAAGAAGACGATGGACAAGCTCGATATCCCGCCCGTGCCGGAGTTCATCGAGATGGTCGCCGACGCCGGCTGCAAGCTCTACGCCTGCAAGGCGACGGTCGACATGTTCAAGCTGAAGAAAGAGGACTTCTGCCCCCAGGTCGACTCGATCATCAACGTCGGCAAGTTCTACGAGATCTCGGCCGGCGGGCACATCATCTTCACCTGAGGGCCGGCGGCCGCCGCCCTCACTCGTCGGCGGGAGGCGCCTCGAGGAGTTCGCGGGCTTCCTGGGCTCTTTCCGCGGGAACCAGGATGTCAACGGTGCCGAGTCCGTCTGTCGTGAAGCCCATGACCCGACCATAGGACTCGTAAGAGAGCCTCGCCGGGATGCCGAAGGATTCGAGCATTTTCTGGAGGATCTCCGCCTCCGGCAGACCCGCCGTGCTGTGGACCCTGACCCACTCCATAAAAGAATCCTACCACCCGGAGGTGACCGAGGCAAGGCCTCCGGAACCTGCGTTCGCGTTCAGGCCTGCTCGGACCTTCCGGGGTCGAGGCTCGCGCCGCAGTGCGGGCAGACCTTCCATTCGGCCTGGACCGGTTTTTTGCAGTTCGGGCAGACCGCCTTCATGGGCTTGCCGCAGTGCGGGCAGAAGACGTAACCCGTCCGGACCTCGGTCCCGCAGCTCGGGCATTTCTCGCAGCACGTCGCTTGGGCCGGGGCTTGGGCCTGGGGCCGCGCCGCCCGCTCGCTGCGGACGATGAGGTAGATGATCAACCCGATGATGTGACCGATAAAGACGAGAAGGGCCCAGAGCAAGCCGTTCATCCCCCGACCCTGCGCGTCGCGATAAACCCAGACGCAGACAAAGATCCAGAGGGCCAGGAGGGCCAGGGGCAGGACCATGAGGGGGATGAAGCTGAAGACTCCATTGATGGAGTGTCCCGCGTCCCGGAAGACATGGGCGACGCCGGGGAAGAACCCGAACGGCAGGACGAAGAAGATCGAGCGGAAGGCCAGGATGGCCAAGAGCCCGACAAGGATGACCAATGCCCAGGTCGCGGTGTTGTTATTCGTTGTCATGGGAGTCTCCTTATATCCATTGACCGAATTGAGTTTTTTCGTCTCCGGCGGGCCGGCCCGCGCCCAACACGACCGGCGTCAGGAAGAGCATGAGCACGTTCTGGACGATGAAGGCGACCGCAAGCCAGGCCGTCGCGGGGAGGTTCTCGCCGGGCGTGAGGTCGGCTAGGCTGCCGGCGAGCCAGACGGCCGCCAGGACTGCGAACAAAACGGCGGCGGCGGCGACCGGGACAGGTACCCGGACCCGGCCCGCCCGCTCGCGGCTTTCGGCCGCAGCCGCGCTCAGCTCCTCCAGGCACAACCGCCGCGTCCTCGCCTCGACGGACGGGGATGGCTCCGGCCAGCGGACATCCTTCAGGCTCTCCCGGACCGCCAGCCGTCCGGCCGCGAAGTCCCGGCAGGCGGCGCAATCCTCGAGGTGGCCGTCGACCCGCCGCCGTTCTTCGGCGTCGAGAGAACGTTCCTCGCTTTCGAGGATCAGGCGTTCGATCGTTCGATGGTTCATGGCTCAATCTCCCGCGGCGCCTCCGCCCCGGCTCAGGCCGGGGTTGAAGGCCCGAAGCTCCCTTTGCAGGCTTTTAGTCGCCCGGTGGAGGAGCGTCCGCACGGTCGTTTCGGGGATGCCGAGCATCCGGCCGATCTCCTCGTGCCGGTATCCCTCGATGTCCTTGAGGACGAAAACCCGGCGCTGCCGGCCGGGCAGGGCGGCGAGCGCGCGGCGGAGGCAAAGGCGGAGGTCAGCCCGGGCCGCGACGTCCCGGCTGCCAAAGCGGCCGGCGTCCCACCCGGTATCCGCATCCGCCTCCGCGCCGGCCATCGTGCGGGCCCGCTCGAGGAGGAACAGCCGGCGGACCCGCTTCCGTCTCAGCCCGTCCCGGTGGAGGTTGGCCGCGATGGTCAACAGCCAGCTCCTGACGTCGCCGGCCTGCGGTCCGGCGCGCCGGGCGCGCACCGCCCGGAGCCACGTTTCCTGGAACAGGTCCTCGGCGTCCCTGGCGTTGTCGGTCAGGGCGCAGGCCAGGCGGAAGACGGCGTCCTTGTGGAGCTCGAAGACGGCGTCAAAGGATTCCGTTGACAGGGGGGAGGCCGGGGCTTCCGTCCGGGCCGCGGCTTTGAGACCGACCATCACGGCATCCATCGTCTTTCCGTCCCACACTCAAAGACGCGCGAGACGGGCAAACGTTCCACGAGGGTGTGATACCCTTGAGGGGGTCCCTTTACGAAGTTTCCGGCGCCGGCGCCTTGATCGATTTCAGGTAATCCTCGATCTTGGCCTTCAGGGCCTGGTCCCCGATCCTGGGCAGCGCCTTCTCCAGGACGGGCCGCGCCTTGGCCGGCTCGTTGCTGTTGATGTAGGCGATGCCGAGGTTAACCTGGAGGTTGATGTCGTCCGGAGAGAGGACCAGACCGGCCTCAAAGCTCCCCGCGGCCTCGGCGTACCGGCCGAGCTGGTTCAGGACGACGCCCTTGAGGTTATAGGCCCCCGGGGCCTTCGGGTTCTTCTTGATGGACCGCTGGACCTCTTCGAGCGCCTGGTCGAACTTCTTCTGGTTGTAGTAGACTCGGGCCAGGTAGTAGCTGGTGACCGCGTCCTCTTTGATGGCGCCGGCCTGCTTGAATTCCGACTCCGCCCTGTCCATGGAGCCCATATCGAACAAGGCCAGGCCGAGGTTGAAATGGGCCTCGGCCGAGTCCGGCTTGAGCACCAGCGCCTTCTCGAACTCCGTCGCGGCCTGCGCGATGTCCCCTTTCTTGTAGTAGGCGTTGCCGAGGAGGCTGTGGCCGCCGTAGTGCTTGGGGTCGAGGGAGACGGCCAGGTTCCCGTAACGGATGGCCTCATCCGTCAGGCCGTAATTGAGGGCGACGACGCCTTTTTCGTACTGGTACTGGGGGTCCTTGTCGGAGCCCTTGGCCGGCTTTCTCTGGGCGGCCGCGGCGGCACAGCCTATGACGCACAGAGCGAGGAAGAAGGCTAGCAAAGAACGGGTCGTTTTCATGGCCTCCTCGGAATTCCCGACGCCTCGCTAACATTCTATCATCCCACATGTGCGGCCGCCCGGCAAGCCGGCGCCGTCCGCCGGCGCTCCCCGGACTTCGCTTGCCTTCCGGCAGGACCGCCCTTAGAATGGGTGAGAAACGCGGCTTTCGAGAGAGGAGGGACCGATGGTTCGATCGCAGACAGGATGCGCACGGCTTCTGGGACTGGCACTCGTCCTCGGGCTCCTGGCTCCGGCCGGGGTTTGGCCGGCGCCGGCTGCCGGCCTCAAGTTCAAAGCCTTTGCGACCGTGCTCCTCGCGAAGGACGGTGGGACCGTGAAACGGGCCATCGACATCACGGTCGAAAACCCCGGCCCCGAGACCGCGGCTGCGCTGGCCGCCTTCGTCGCCGGCAAGCCCGTTGCGCTCGATCCGGCGGAGCGGTCCCTGCGCCTCAAGACGGGGACGAGCACGTTCGCCGTCTCCATCCCCGAGGTCACCGGTCCGACGCCCATCCGCCTTGTCCTCGTGCCCGGTCCCGGCGCCGCGCCGTCGAGCCCGGCCGCCCCGGCCGGGTCACTAACGGCCGAAATAACGCTTTCCCCCGCCCGGCATTGGACCGTGGACCTCTTTCACCATTCCCACACCGACATCGGCTACACCGAGCTCCAGTCACGCGTCATCCAGAACCATCTCGAATACCTCGATTCGGTCATCGATTATTGCCGCGAGACCGACGGCTATCCCGACGACGCCAAATTCCGCTGGAATATCGAAGTCTCCTGGGACCTCGAGAATTACCGGGCCATGAGGCCCGAGGCCAAGTTCAAGGAGATCGTCGACCTCATCCGGTCCGGCCGCGTCGAGCTGTCGGGGATCCAGCTCAACATCTCCGACGGCTATGCCCATGAGGAGATCATCCGGGCCGTCGAGAACCCCTGCGCCCTCGGGCGCCGCTACGGGTTCGCGGTCCGCGCGGCCATGAACGACGACGTGACCGGCTTCGACTGGGCGCTGCCCCAGATCTTCAGCCAGAACGGCGTCCGGTATTTCTCGACGGGTATCAACGAGACGCGGTCACGGGCCCCGCTTCGCCGCCCGACCCCGTTTTGGTGGGAGTCGCCCGACGGCAGCCGCGTCCTTCAATGGAACGGCGAGCACTACCTTTTCGCCAACTACGACCTCCTCCTCCACGAGCCAGCAGCCGCAAGCGCTCCCAAGCTCGGCGAGTACCTGGCGACACTCGAAGCCCGCGGCGATTATCCCTACGACATCATCGCCTTCAATATCAGCGCCTGGGTCACGGACAACTGCCCGCCGGGACGGGCCCTGTCCGACCGGGTCAAGGAGTGGAACGAGAAGTTCGTTTCGCCGCACCTCCGGCTGGCGACCCTCCACGAGTTCTTCGAGCGTCTGGAGAAGGACTATGGCCCCAAGATCCCCGTCCACAAGCTCGGCTGGCCCGACTACTGGACCGACGGCGTCGCCTCGACCGCCTTCGAGACGGGAATCAATCGCGTCGCCCACAACGGGCTTATCACGGCCGAGAAGGTCTCGGCCCTGGCGGCGCGGCTCGAACCGGACAAGGAGAACGGCCTCCACTTTCCGGCCGGGGCGCTGCGCGAGGCCTGGGACCAATCGATGCTCTACGATGAGCACACTTGGGGGGCGTGGAACAGCATCGACGACCCGGGGTCCGAGCTGGCCCGGGGCCAGTGGGCGATCAAGTCGGCCTACGCCTATAAGGCGCATGAGGCGTCGAGGACTCTCCTCCGGCGGGGGTTAGAGGCGCTGGCCAAGCTGATCAGCACCGATAGCGACTACGAGTTCGCAGTCTTCAACCCGCTCTCGTGGGAGCGGACCGATGTCGTCCGGGTGACTCTTCCGGCCGGTCCTCTCCGGGAGGCGAAGGGGAAACTCCGGGTCATCGACCGGCGTCTGGGGAGCGGGGCGAAGTTCCAGGTCGTGGGCGATGACGCCATCATGGTTGTGGCCAGGGATATCCCGCCGATGGGTTACGCCGTCTTTTCGGTCAAACCGGGGGAGGGCGAGGTCCCGAATCCCAAAGCGGAAACGATGAGGACGAACGACGCGGGCAATCCGGTCCTCGAAAACCGTTTTTATCGCCTGACCGTCGACCGCAAGACGGGGGGCATCGCGAGCCTCGTCGACAAGGAGACCGGCCGCGAGCTCGTCGACCAGTCCAGCCCGTGGAGGCTCAACACCTACATTTACGAACAGCCCGAGGGCGGCCGCAAGGCGGTCGACGACATGACGAAGAGGGCGACGTTCCACCGGTGGTCACCCGCGGAGACGGCCGTCGTGGCCGACGGACACGGTCCGGTAGCCTGGAGCTTCAGCGTGACGAGCGCGCCCAAGATGTGCGCCTCGCTCCAGCAACGGATCGTCCTCTATGACGACATGAAACGCATCGACCTCGTCAACGTCCTGGACAAGAAGGAGACATTCGAGCCCGAAGCCGTCTATTTCGCCTTCCCGTTCAAGGTCGGCGAGGTCAAAGGGGGACAGCCCCCATCGGGGACAGTCCCCGTGAATGTGCGGTTCGAGATCGCCGACGCCGACATGACGCCCGGTACTGAACAGCTGCCCGGCACGACCCTAGACTGGCACACCGTCCAGCATTGGGCCGAATTCTCCGGAAAGGACGCCCGAGTCATCTGGTCGCCCGTGGAAGCGCCGCTCGTCCAGTTCGGCGACATCAACACCGGCAAGTGGCTGACGAAGCTCGACCTCATGAACGCCTGGGTCTTCTCCTACGCCATGAACAATTACTGGATGACGAACTTCAAGGCCAGCCAAGAAGGCCGGGTCGAATTCCGCTACTCCCTGACGAGCCTGCCGCCCGGGCCCGCCGACCGAGTCGCGCCTTCCCGGTTCGGCTGGGAGGTCCACACGCCGCTGGTTGCGGCCTGGCTCCCGGCGAAGAACAAGCGGCTGTTCACGGCGCCGGCCGAATCCTTTGTTTCCATCGACCAGCCGGGCGTCATCGTCCAGGCTCTCTGGCTTGACAACGACGGGACGCCGGTCGCTCGCCTGCGGGAGATCGCCGGTAATGCGACGGAGGCGCGGCTCTCGTGCGATCCATTGCTCCGGGGGGCGGCCGGGCCGATTCCCGTGCATCTCAAGCCGTTCGAGATCAAGACGGTGAAGCTCGCACTCGGGCGCTGATCGTCCCGCCGCGGCCGGCGCCGGGTGATTAGCCGTCCCGATCATCCCGGAGATTTGCGGGAAGTCCGGCTCCGAGCTGCTCCCCGCCGGAGGGGTGGCCCGGTGCCAGTCCACGCCCACCCGCAGCGGAGCCGAGGCGCTCCTGCGCCAACAAAAGCAACTACGCCACGGTGCGTCATGGCGGAGCCAAGTAAAAACGAAGGGCAGCGCCACCGAGAATGGGCGGGTTCAGGATAAGGATGGCAGGATGCGGGGAGTGGGGAAGCGACGCGAGGATGGACGGGGACGCGCCGGGACAGGACCCCTCCGGCCCTCTTCTTGATTGGGGCTGCGAACCGCCGTACAATGGAGCGCAGGAAGGATAGGGGCATGGATAACGACACTGCACGACGGGACGAGATCGAGAAGCTCCGCAAGCGCGAGGGCGAACTCCTGGAGCGGATCGAGCGGCTCAAGACCTCGATGGACCGGACGGGCGAGATCGGGACGCTCGTCCACAAGAACAAGCTGCTCGTGGAAGCCCAGGAGGAACTCCGGCGCGTCCAGGAGCGCCTGACCGGGGTCGCCGAGGCCTGACGCCCTCCCGCCCGGTCAGCTCCCTTTCCGGTAGAGGATCTTCCCCCCGACGATCGTGTAGAGGACCTCTGCCGAGCGGATCTCCTCTTCGGGACAGGTCAGGATGTCCTTTGAGAGGACCGTGATGTCGCCCAGCTTCCCCGGCGTGAGCGACCCCTTGATCCCCTCCTCGAACGCGGCGAAGGCGCCGTTGATCGTGTAGGCGCGGAGGGCCTCCGTGCGGCTCATCTTCTCTTCCGGGAAAAAGGCGGTTCCGTCCTTCATGCGGCGCGTCATGGCGGCGTAAAAGCCGGGCATCGGGTCGACGGGCTCGACCGGAACGTCGGTGCCGTTGGCGATGACGGCGCCGGAGTCGATGAGCTTCCGCCAGACGTACGCACCTTCCTCCGCCCGTTTTTCTCCCAGCCGCTTGACGACCCACGGCCCGTCCGACGTGCAGTGGACCGCCTGCATCGAGGCGATGACGCCGAGCCGGCCGAAGCGCGGGATATCGGCGGGGCTCAGGTGCTGGGCGTGCTCGATCCGCCAGCGCGCGTCCTTTTTGTCCGGGTGGGACCGGAAGGCCTCCTCGTAAATGTCGAGGACTTCCCTGTTCGCCCGGTCGCCGATGGCGTGGATGCAAACCTGGAAGCCGTTCTCGATGGCGAACTTCGCCGTCTCCCGGATGTCGGGCAAGGGGTCGGTGTTCAGGCCCGTCGAACCGGGAAGGTCGGCGTAGGGCTCGAGCAGCCAGGCGCCATGCGAGCCGAGGGCCCCGTCCATGAAGCGCTTGATGGACCGGACGGTCAGGTGGTTATCGGCGGCCCCGATCATCCGGTAGGCGGCGCCGCGGGCGGCGAGGGCGCGGTTCGTCTCGCCGAGCATGACGTAGAGGCGGACGCCGAGCGTCCCATCCTCCGCCATATTCTTGTAGAGTTCGACCGTCTGGAAGGAAGCGCCAGCGTCGTGGAAGGTCGTCACGCCATTGCGGAGGCACTCCGCGGCGGCGAGCTCGACCTCGCGGCGTTCCTTGGCCAGGGCTTCCTCCGGGGTCAGCTTCGCTTCCCGAACGCGGATGAGCCCCTGGGCGTTCTCGAGGAAGGCGCCGATGGGGTTGCCCTTGGCGTCGCGGATGATCTGGCCGCCCTTCGGGTCGGGGGTTTTGGCCGTGATCCCGGAAAGCTCCATGGCCTTGGCGTTGGCCAGGCTGGAATGTCCGCTCGCGTGCTCGAGGAGGACGGGGTTCGACGGCGCGGCCTGGCTCAGGGCGTCATGGTAGGGCAGGCCGTCGATATTCGGCTCCGGGACCTTGTCCCACTTTTCCTGGTGCCAGCCCCGCCCCTGGATCCACTGCCCGGGCTTGGCCGTCCGGGCCGCCTCCCGGACCATGGCCACGATCTCGTCCCAGCTCCGGGCCTTAGTCAGGTCGAGGATCATCTTGGCGGCGCCGAGGCCCGTGAAATGGCCGTGGCTGTCGATGATCCCCGGGATGGCCAGGGCGCCCTTGAGGTCGACGACTTGGGTCGAAGGGCCGATGAAGCGCCGGATGTCCTTCTCGGTTCCGACGGCGACGATCCGGCCGGCGCGGACGGCGACGGCCCGGGCCTCGGGCTGTTTGTCGTCGACGGTGACGACCTTGCCGTTCGTCAGGACGAGGTCGGCGGGCGCCTGCGTGGCCGGACTCCGGCCGGCGGCCATGAAGACCGGCGCCAGCGCGGCGACGATGAGGAGGGCGAAAAGGATCCGGCGTCTTTGGGTCATGGGTTTTTCTCCGATCAGGATTTCAGGGGCACCGAGCCAGAGCGTAATACGGACCCCGGGGCCTGTCAACGGACAAATAAAAAAGGGACAGTCCCTCGCAAGGGACTGTCCCTCTTCTTCTTTTCCGGCGCCGCCCGTGGCTTGTCCGGCGGCCGTCACTTCCTCTTGCGGATGAAGATGTCGCCGTTGAACGTGGTCAGGGTGATCTCCTGGCCGCCGCCGTTGATCGTGCCATAGATGCCCTTATCGAACGAGATCTTGTACTGGCCCTTTTCTCCCTTCAGGTCGGACGCCTCGACCTTCTGGGTCGTCTGCTTGAGAACGATATCGAAATCGCTGTAGATGTTGCCCATCTGGGACTTCATCTTGACGTTGGCCTTGAGGTCGGCGGGCAGGGTGATGTCGAGGTCCCCGTTCATGTTGCTGAAGGAGAGGGGCTTGTCGCCCGAAACCTTGGTCAGCACGGCCTCGATGTCGCCGTTCATGGTGTGGACGACGACGTTACCCGAAACGTTGCGCAGAGTGACGGAGCCGTTGCCGCCGTTGATCTCGAGCTCGCCGTTGACATTTTCCACGACGATCTTTCCGTCGCTCGTCGAGCTCAGCTCGAGGGAAGAGGAGTAGGGGACCTGGATGGTCAGGTCGACGGCGTACTTCCAGGAGTCGGTTTCCACAGTGACGGTGTTGTTGTCCTCCTCGACCGTCAGCCCCGTCAGGGCCGCGGTGACGAGCCTCATGCCCTCATGGCTGCGCTCCTTCTTTTCCCTTTCCTGGAACGGTGCCAGCGGCGCGACGGCAAAGACTGCCCCTTCTTTGGCCAGGGCCGCCTGAGCCCTCTCCTGGGCTTTCGTCGCCTCCTTCATCTCCCCGAGACGCTCAGCCAGGAGCTCGGCACTGGCGGCGGACTGCCCATACTTGAACCAGCCCGTCGTCTTCTCGCCGACGGCCTTTTCCCTGATCCGGGCCTCGGCGATGACGTCCCTGCCGTCGTAGCCCTTGACCGTGATGCTGCCCCGCATGACCGAGGCCTCGACCTTGGCCGGCTTGGCCGGGTTGCTGAGCGGGACGACGGCCCGGTCGGGCTGACCGACGCGCTCGGGTTCAGGCGTCTTTTCCGCGGGCTTCGGGGCCGTCTGGGCCTGCTGCGCGAAGGCCGGCGCGCCCGCGGCGACGAGCATCGCCACGATGATGAGATGTCCGATGGTCTTCTTCATGGTTACCTCCATAACCGCTTAACGGTTCTTTTTCTTAATGAGAATGTCGCCGTTCATGGTGTCGAGCGAGATCTCGGGGCCGCCCCGGCCCGCCCGGACGCCGAAGGAACGGTCGCTCTTGTAGACGAACTTCCCCTTATTCTCCTCGCGGACCGGCGGTCGGGCCGGGAGCGAGGTCACCGCAAAATCCGAATAAACTTGGCCGTTGAACGTCTTGAGACGGAAGTCGGCCGAGACGCTCTCCGGCAGGGTGACGACCAGGTCGCCGTTGATCGTCCTGAACGCGCACGGCCCCGACGGGGCGTTCCTGAAGCCGGCCGTGAGCACGCCGTTCACGGTTTCGGCGTTCCCCGACCCTCCAACCTCATTCAGGCGGAGTTTGCCGTTGACGTTGTGGACGTCGAACTCGCCCTCGACGCCGGTGACCTCGACGTCCCCGTCCGTGACGGTGGAGACGGCAACGTCGGTCTTGAAGGGGACCTTGAGCTCGAAGGCGTAGTGGACCTCGTAGCCGGGGTTGTGCCAGGAATGGAATTCGCGGCGGCCGCGCTCACGGTCCCGGAACGGCCCGTCGACGTAGATGTCCACGGTCCGGCCTTTTTCCTGGATGTCCAGCTTGACCTCTTCCTGGGCCCGGGCGGCCTTGTCCTCGGTCTTGGCGTAGATCGTCTTGTGGGCCACGAGGAGGACGTCCGCGCCGGAGTATCCCTCGACCTCGATGGGACCGAAGGCATTATCTACGATCACTTCGCCGGGCCTGGAGGCGTCGGCGAATTTCAGGGTCTTGTGGATGTCCTCTTTCTTCTGCACGGGGTATTCCCGGAGGCGGTCGCGGTCCGCGCCCTGGGCGGCAAACGAAGGCGCCGCCGCCAGCACCGCGACGAAGACCAGGCAGAGCCAAAGGGCCCGTTTCATGGAGGGCCGGAGGGCTTGCTCGATGCTTGTTCGAAGTCTTGGAGATGACATGGTGATCCTCAGATGAGCTGCTTGATGCCCTGCTCGGCGAGCTTCTTGACGTCGGGGTCGAGCTTCTCGTTCTTGATGAGAGTCTTGAGGGCCTCGGAGGCCCGTTGCTCTCGGATCTCGACGAGGAGGTCGATGAGCGCCACCTGAACGAGCGGGGAGCTCTGCGCGGCGAGCGATTCGACGAGGCTCTCCTTGACGCCGGGCTGGTTCCGGAAGAGGTAAAGGGCTTCGACGGCGGCCAGCCGGACGTTCGGGCTCGGGTCGGAGTTGAGCGTGCTGACGAGGGCGGCGAGGGTCTTGGTGTTCGGGCTGCGGACGGCCGTGCTGTAGCTGATGCCCTGGAGCCTGTCGGAGGCCGAGGGCTGGGTGAGGAGCGACTGGGCCGCGGTCTGCCTCATGTCCTGGGCCTCCCGCTGGAGAGAAGACAGGCGGGCGGAGTTGCCGCCGCCCCCGCTCACGAGCCAGCCCGTGCCGAGGCCCAGCATCAGCAGGAAGGCCGAGAAGGACGCGGCGAAAGACGGCCGGCGGAACGTGAACCACTCCCGCCAATTGGAAAGGACGCGGGCGCGGCGGGACACCGTCCCGGCTCCCTCCACCTGGCCCTTGTAATCCTCGAGCATGGCATAGAAGCGGTGGCGGAGCTCGCCCGACGGCTGCTCCTCGGGCAGGACGCCGAGCTTGGCCCAGACGGCCGTCAGGTCCTCGATCTCCGCCCGGCAGGAGGCGCAGGCCGCGATGTGGTCCTGGACCTCGCGCCGGGACTGCTCATCGATGTCCCCGGTCAGGTAATCGGCGAATCTTTCTTGGATCTTATCGCAGTTCATGTGGCTTTCCCTCCCTGGAGCTCGAAGTAGATCCGGCTGAGGTCCTTGAGCGCCCGGTGGACCTGGACCTTGACCGTCCCCACCTGGCAGCCGAGGAGCTCTGCGATCTCCCGGAGCTTGAGGTTCTGGAAGCGGAAGAGGACGAGGAGCTCCCTCTTTTTCTCGGGCAGCCGGTCCAGGGCCCGGCGGACGAGGGCGGCCTCCTGGTCGGCCTCGAACCGGTCCTCGGGCAGCGGCTCCCGGCTCGGCGCCTCGGCCGCGTGGTCGTCGAGCGGGACTTCGGCCTTCCGCCTGCGCAGGAAATCGACGTGGGCGTTGCGGGCGATTTGGAACATCCAGACGACGAACCGGCTCTCCCCGAGGTAGCCCGCGCGGTACTTCAGGATGCGGATGAAGACCTCCTGGACGAGGTCCTCGCTCGCGGCGCGGTTGCCCGTCAGTCGGAGGAAGAAGTTGTAGAGCATCGCCTGGTGCCTTTCGAAAAGAACGGCGAGCTTCTCGACTTTGCCGTCCCTGACCTGCTCCATGAGCTCGTTGTCTGTCGGTGGCATGCGTCCGGTCTTCTCTTGCTCGGGATTTCCGCCGTTCATCGGTAAATACCGCCCTTCTCGGGAAAGGTTACACCTAATCCCGCCTTTTTCCTACACGCGGTTTGACTTGCTGGGGGGCGGGTGTTATAAAAAAAAGGGAATCTTCCCCCTGGAGAACGCACCATGGCCCGATTGACCTACGCCAAGGCCGGCGTCAGCATCGGCGCGGCCGACCGGTTCATCCGGAAGATCAAGCCCCTGGTCCGGACGACTGAGCGGCCCGAGGTCCTGGGCACGATCGGCGGCTTCAGCGGACTCTTCCGGCCGCGGATCGCGGGAATGAAGAATCCGGTCCTCGTGTCCTCAACCGACGGCGTGGGCACGAAACTTGCGGTTGCCGAAATGCTCGGGAAGTACGATACCGTGGGCATCGACCTGGTGGCCATGTGCGTCGACGACGTCGTCGTCCTGGGCGCCGAGCCGCTCTTCTTCCTCGACTACATCGCCATCGGCAAGGTCAAGCCCCGGATGCTCGTCAAGATCCTCCAGGGGATCGTCCGGGGCTGCCGCCAGGCCCGTTGCACCCTGATCGGCGGCGAGACGGCCGAACTCCCGGGCCTCTACGCCCGGGACAAGTGGGACCTGGCGGGTTTCTGCGTCGGGCTCGTAGACCAGGCCGCTATCATCGACGGCCGGACCTGCCGGGCCGGGGACGCGGTCATCGGGCTGGCCTCATCCGGCCTCCACAGTAACGGATACTCGCTCGCCCGGGCGGCCTTTACGGAGAAGGAGCTCCGGGGCGACGCCGGCCGCGAGCTCCTCCGCCCGACGAAGATCTACTGCACGACAATCCTCGAGGTCCTGAAGGACGTGCCCATCAAGTCGATGGCCCACATCACGGGCGGCGGCTTCTACGACAACATCCCCCGCGTTATCCCGAAAGGGCTGGCCGTCCGGGTCGAAAAGGGCGCCTGGCCGGTGCCGGCCATCTTCCGGACGATCCAGGCCCGGGGCCGCGTCGGGGAACGGGAGATGTACCGGACCTTCAACATGGGCATCGGGATGGCCCTCGTCGTCTCGCCGAGACATGCGGAGCGGGCCATCTCCCAGTTCGCCCGCCTTGGCCAGAGGGCGTGGGTCATCGGCGACGTCGTCAGGGGGAAGAGGGAGGTCCGGATCCTTTCATAGGGGCTGTCCAGGGGCGGACGGGTCTGAACTGCAGCCACTTTGGGGCGCAATCAACCGTTTAACCGGGATTTCACCGGGATCAAACCGTTTGCTGTCCACCCTTTATGCCCCCCTCCGGTCATGACATTCACTGACATCATCTGACATCCGGCCCGGCCGGCTTGACTTCAGGTGAATCCCCGTTAATGTAGATATTGCCAGCCGCGTCAGCCTTGTTCTCAAGGGAACCACCAGGTGAGTCAAAGAGCACGAGGGGGCTCTCTATTCACGGGCCGGGAGGATCGCCCCCGACCTGGGACCGAGAGCCGTCCCCCCGATCTCCTGGGGTCTGTCCGATAGGTTGACCCCCATGGCGAGCTCTCCCCCTGGGCCGCCCCGCGACTCGATCCGATAGAGGTCGTCCTCGAGGAGGCCCAGGACCCGGCTTCCACCGCCCCTGAGGGACAGGCAGCGCCGGAAGAGGCTCCTCGCGTCCTCCCCGAGAAGCGTCAAGTTATCGCTGTCGATGATCATGCCGTCTAGGACGCCGCACGCCAAGGCATAAAGCTCGCGCTCGCCCGGGGTGAGCTCGATCTCCTTGTCCCGCAGGAGAAGGCAGTCGGGATCGTTCAGCCACAGCTTCCGGTGCATGAACTGGCGGAGCAGGGCGTTCTTCAGGGCAAAATAGGCGTTCGGCCCTTCGAAGGCGGAGGGGCGCGTTTTCCAGTACGGGGCCGTATCCTCGCCGATGCGCATCCCGTCCACGAGACCTGCAGACGGCAGGAGCGGGGCGCCGCAGCCGAGGATGAAGCTCTTGCCGACGGCCTTCCGGATGACGCGCAATCCCTGCCGGTAGGCTTGGATGGGAGTGACGTTCTTCCGGCGCTCCCCCGGCATGGCCGAGCCGAACAGGAAATCGATCTTGAAATAGTCGAATCCGGCCCGCTTCAACGCCGAAAAGAGGTCGAAGAGGTGCGCCTGGACCCGCGGATGGGTCAGGTCGAGGGCGTGGATGACCCGGTCCCAGCTCCGGTGGGCGAACTTGGGCCGGCCGCCCTCGGCCACCATCCAATCCGGATGCGCGGCGAAGACGTCGGATGTCTCGGCGGCGCTGAACGGCGCGGTCCAGATCCCCGCCCGGAAGCCCTCCCGGGTGATGGCGCGGGCCAGGCCGTCAAGCGTCGGATATCCCGGCTTGGCCGCCGTCCAGTCGCCGATGTCCTGCTCGTAGCCGTCGTCGACCTGGAAGACATCGATGGGGAAGGCGCGCCCGAGCTTCCGGGCCGCCTCGACGTTCCCGACAACGTCGTCCCAGGCGAGGTCGCCGAAATAATGGTACCAGCTGCACCAGCCGACCGGGTTCCAGGGGTTGATGCGGACCCGGTTCTCTTTCTTGGCGAGCGAGCCGTACGCGTCCAGGAGGTTCTCGACGGGCGCGCCGCTGAGCACAGCCAGGGGCTCGAGCGGCACCGGGTCGTCGAAGGAAGCATCGAAGTAGTCGAGGTAACCGACGAGCTCGGCGCCTTCGACGAGGAAGAAGGGGTGGGCGATCCTCGAGGCCAGGAAGCCGAGGACGGCGCCGTCCCAGGCGATGAAATAGTCGCTCCAGACCCGGCCCAGGAGCTCTCCGAGGAAGGGCGAGAAGCCGTAGGGGTTCCTGGCGTGGATCGGCTCGAGCTCGGGGAACGCGTCGGCGGGAGAGGCCTTCTGGGTCGGCCCCCACGACTGCCAGTTGTTCATGAGGAACGAGGGGGGAATAGGCAGGCGGATGACCTCGATCCGGCCCGGGCGGCCGGAGACGGTGCCGCGGACGATGAACCCCCGGGGCGTTTCATCCACGCGGAAGTCCAGGCGAGCCCCTCCGAGGTGCCGGGCAGCATGCCCGGTTCGCATCCGCCTTCCGAATAGCTGCACTCCGCTCCTCCGTGCGCGGCCGGTATCAGTGAAATGGGATGCGGGCCGGGCCCGTCACTTGATGTCGTTCTTCCGGCAGAATTCGTCGACCTTGGCGGCGAGCTCATCCGCCCGGGCGACGGCTTTCTCCTCGGTCAGGCTCTTCTGGAGCCGGGCGAGATCGGTCCGGACCTTCTGGACGTCGCGGACGGCCTCCTCGGCTGCGTCGAGGCCGACGGACAAACCCCCGCCCGCAGCGCCGATGAACTTGGCCTGGGCGTAGTGGAAACGCTCCTCGACCGCCTGGACCGCGAGCTCCTCGTCCGAGGCCGGATGATGGGTCTGCCTGTAAATAAAGAACGCCGCGGCAGCGATGAGGAGAATGACCAGAACGACCTTGCCCATGATGCCCTCCCGCGGCATCATTCTAAAACAAGGGCGCTCCCCGTTCAATGAGGGACGTGGAAAAATCGCCAGAAACATGGTAAATATATAGGCCGGTTCCCAATTCAGTTCGGGTGTGGGCGGTTAGCTCAGCTGGGAGAGCGCGGCGTTCGCAACGCTGAGGTCGGGAGTTCGAGTCTCCTACCGTCCACCATTTTTTTCCCCGGCGGCGGGGCGGAGATGAGATGATCCACCGCGAGATTTGGCTCCTGGCCGGCACGGCGGCCTCGATCGGCCTCGTCCACACAATCATCGGACCCGACCATTATCTCCCCTTCATCGTCATCAGCCGAGCGCGCCGCTGGAAGCTCCGCAAGACCCTGTTCGTCTCGTTCCTGGCCGGGTTGGGGCACATCCTGAGCTCGGTCGTCCTGGGCTTCCTCGGTATTGCCCTCGGCCTCGCCGTGGCCAAGCTCGAGGGTGTCGAATCGGCCAGGGGCGCGGTCGCCGCCTGGCTCTTCATCGGTTTCGGCTTCGCTTATTTCGTCTGGGGCCTGCGCCGAGCCTGGCGGAACAAGCCCCACTCTCATCCCCATGCCCACCTCGGCGGCCCCAGCGCGGCGCACGAACATGTTCACACCCACGCCGACTCTGACCACGTCCATCCGCATGGCGTGGAGGAGAAGGTCAACATAACGCCGTGGGTCCTGTTCACGATCTTCGTCTTTGGGCCCTGCGAACCCCTAATCCCCCTCGTTATGTACCCCGCGGCGCGCCACAGCGCGTCCGGCGTCGTCATCGTCACCCTGTCCTTCGGGCTGACGACGATCCTGACGATGCTGACCATCATCGCCGCCGCGTCCTGGGGTGTGAGCTTCGTCCGCCTCGGCAGGCTCGAGCGCTATTCCCACGCCCTGGCCGGACTCGTCATCTTCATCTCGGGGCTGGGGATCCGGTTCCTCGGGCTCTGAGCGGGGATCGCGCGGCATGACGTTCGTCGCCGACTGCATGCTCGGCCGGCTGGCCAAGTGGCTCAAGATCCTCGGCTTCGACGTCCTCTATTTCTCGAAGGCCGAGGACAGGGACCTCGTCGAGATTTCGCGCCGCCAGGGCCGCGTTCTCCTGACCCGCGACACGGGGCTCATCGAGAAGACGAAGAAGCGGAAGAACCGCTTCTTCGTGGCCAGCGATAACTGGGAGGAGCAGGTCGTCGAGGTCCTCGACGCCTTCGGGCTCTGGGACGAGGTCCAGCCGAATTCCCGCTGCATCGACTGCAACCGACCGCTCAAGCCGCTCGCCCGGGAACGGGCCCGGAATCTGGTCACGCCATACGTCCTCGAGCACGCCGCGTCCTTCGCCCTCTGCCCCGGGTGCGGACGCGTCTTCTGGCAGGGGACGCACTACGGCGACATGGAGGGAAAGATCGAGTCCCTCCTCAGGCGCCGGAAACCGGCGGATTGACAGCGGGGCCCCGTTCGGTTAGATAATTCTCGGTATCGACGGATCGACCGCTTTTGCGGCCCGATCTTCGAAGGGAGGCCCGCCATGATGAGAAAGACCACGACCGTGATCCTGATTCTGGCTGTGTCGGTCTGGCTCATGCCGCTCGCGGCGGCCCCACAGGAGTCCAAGGCCGGCCCGTCGGTCTTTCCCAGGAACGAGCTCCTCGGGCTCGGGCCCCAGCGTGTCTTCGAGGGCGCGTCCCTCCGGGAGGTCGCCTTCCCGCTCGGCGGCATCGGCACCGGGACCGTCTCGCTCGGCGGGCGCGGCAACCTCCGCGACTGGGAGATCTTCAACCGTCCGGGCAAGGGCGTCGACCTGCCGTTCACGTTCTTCGCCCTCTACTTCGAGCAGGGCGGCACGAAGCGCGTCCGGGTCCTCGAAGGACCGCTCGAGCCGCCCTTCACGACGGGGTTCGGCTTCCGCCGCGAGGACGTCCCCGGCCTGCCGCGGATGGAGAAGGCCCGGTTCATGGGGGAATATCCTTTCGCCGAGGTCGAGCTCTCCGACAGCCAGATCCCCCTGGCCGTGACCCTCGAGGCCTTCAACCCCTTCGTCCCGCTCCAGGCCGAGGATTCAGGCATCCCGGCCGCCGTCATCCGCTTCAAGGTCAAGAACCTTGGCCCGTCGCCCGCAAAGATCACCATCGCTGGCTCCATCCTCAACTCCGTCGGCTACGACGGCGAGGGCCAGGTCGGCGGCCTGGGCAACGACAAGTTCGGCCAGAACGTCAACGAGCTGAAGAGAACGGCCGCCCTCCGCGGCCTGGCGCTGTCGTCCAAGAAGGTCAAGACCGGGACCCCGGCCTTCGGCACGATGGCGCTCGCGACGCCCTGGCCGGACATCACGTACCTCACGCACTGGGTGCGGGGCGAATGGTGGGACGATCTGCAGCTCTTCTGGGACGATTTCGCCGCCGACGGAAGGCTCAAGGACCTGGCTGAAGTCTCGGCGTCGCCTGACGAGCAAACGGACGTCGGGACGCTCGGCCTCGTGGCCACGATCGAACCCGGCGCCGAGGTCACCCTGCCCTTCATCCTGTCCTGGAGCTTCCCGAACTTCCTCGACTATTTCGACGTCGTCCCCGAACAGCGCGGCCGGATCTACACCAACCACTACGCCGAGCGCTTCGCGGACGCCTGGGCCGCGGCCGAGTACCTCCAGGCGAACCTGGACCGGCTGGAAAAGGACAGCCGCAGGTTCCACGACGCGTTCTTCGCCTCGACCCTGCCGCCCTACGTCCTGGACGCGGTCTCCAGCCAGGCCGCCATCATCCGCACGGCGACCTGCTTCTGGCTAGAGGGCGGAAAGTTCTTCGGCTTCGAGGGCTGCGGCGACCAGTCGGGCTGCTGCCCGCTCAACTGCGGCCACGTCTGGAACTACGAGCAATCGCTGGCGTTCTTATTCCCGTCGCTCGAGCGGTCGATGCGCGAGACCGACTTCCTCAACAACGTCAAGCCTGACGGCTCCATGGTCTTCCGGACGTCGCTGCCGCTCGGGAGCGGGGTCTACTGGAACTTCAAGCCGGCCGCGGACGGCCAGATGGGCCGGATCATCAGCCTCTACCGCGACTGGCAGATCTCGGGCGACACGGCCTGGCTCCAGAAGCTCTGGCCCAAGGCCAGGAAAGCCATGGAATACGCCGGGGTGTCGTGGGACGCGAACAAGGACGGGCTGATGGAGGGCGAGCAACACAACACGTACGACATCGAGTTCTTCGGACCGAACAGCATGATGGGCGGCTTCTACCTCGGCGCGCTCCATGCGGCGACGCTGATGGCCGCCGCCGTGGCCGACTGGCCCGCCGCCCGCTCGTTCCTCGCCCTCTACGATAAGGGACGCAAGAGCTACGACGAGCTCCTCTGGAACGGCGAGTATTACGTCCAGAAGTACGACCAGGTCATGGAAAAGAAATACCAGTACGGCGAGGGCTGCCTCTCGGACCAGCTCCTCGGCCAGTGGCTGGGCATGGTCTCCGGTCTCGGCCGCTACCTGCCTCAGGAGCGCATCCGCTCGGCCCTGGGCGCGATCTACAAGTACAACTTCAGGCCCGACTTCCGGAATTTCTCGAACGCCCAAAGAACCTACGCCCTGGGCGACGAGAAGGGCCTGCTGCTCTGCTCCTGGCCCACGGGCGGGCGGCCGCCGCTGCCGTTCCCTTATTCGGATGAGGTCTGGACGGGGATCGAATACCAGGTCGCCTCGCACCTGATCTATGAGGGGCTCGTCGAGGAGGGGCTGACGGTCGTCAAGTCCGCCCGCGACCGGTACGACGGACGCCGCCGCAACCCCTGGGACGAGGTCGAGTGCGGCCACCACTACGCCCGGGCCATGTCGTCCTGGGGCGTCCTGCTCGCTCTCGGCGGGTTTTCCTATTCAGGCCCGGCGATGAAGATGGGCTTCGACCCGAAGGTCGGGGCCGACGATTTCCGAACGGTCTGGACGGCCGGCTCGGGTTGGGGAACCTACGCGCAGAAAATGACCGGCGGCAAGATGGCCTCGCTCAAGCTCGAGGTCGGGTCCGGCGAACTGCGACTGAAGGAGTTCGCGTTCACCGCCGCGGCCTCGGCCCCCAAGGCGAAGCTGATGTTGGCGAAGGGCGCGGTGGGGGACGCGGCGACGAGGCCGTCGCTCAAGCGGGACGGGAACGTCGTCCGCATATCGTGGCTCCAGCCCATCGTCGTCAAGCCCGGCGAGCCGCTGTCGCTCGACATCCAATTCTAGAAAAAGAAGAGGGGCTGCCCGCTTAGGGGGACAGTCCCTCTTTGATCTCCGATCTTCCGGCGGCGCGGGCCTCTCCTCTTTTCCGGAGAGGAAGAGCCGTCAGCGGACGATCGTCATCTCCAGCTCGATCAACCCATAATCCGCATCCGGGCCTCCGGCGAAGCGCCGGACCTCCTCGAAGCCCAGGGCCCGATACATCTTCCTGGCGGGAAGGAAGAACGGGTGCTCGCTCGTCATCACGCGAGCCGCTTCGATCCTTCTGGCTTTAAGCCTGCTTAAGATCTCGAGGATCTGCTGCTTTCCAAAGCCGCGCCCCTGGTATTCCGGCAGGATACAATTCTGTCCAATGAGGCCGTATCGCGGTCCCCCGCGGGGGTCGTAGGAGGCCAGGCCGACGGGCTCATTGCCTAGGCGACTGACGAAGACGCATTTCCCGATCGTGTCGGGATGAGCGAACGCCTGCCGGTCGAAATCATCCCATTTCCCGGCCTCCCGGTCCCAACGACCGGGCCATTTTTCAACCAGCCCCGCGTAGCTCTTGTGGAGAAGGTCCGCCAACGCGCCGGGGGAGAATTGGGAGATCGGCGCGAACGTCAACTCGGCCTGACCGTCGCGCTTTCGTAAGACCGGGTCCATAAGGGGCGGCTCCAGGAACCTTTCCACGTCTAACAAAACCCTTGACCTCTGTCAATGAGCCGCTGAAGACTTTGGCGGGCGGAATCTGGTAAGATAGGGCTCCATGAACCTTCCCTGGCCTGGAGGATCCGCTTGAGAAAGACCCCCCTTCTTCTCCTGTCCTTGGCCTTTATCCTGGCCTGCGCCGTCGCCGCCCAGGGCGCGCCCAAAGGCTGTCTGTTCATCATCGGCGGCGGCGAACGCGACGCGCCGCTCATGAAGCGATACGGCGACTTGGCCGCCAAGTTCGGCACGGGCAAGGTCGTCATCTTCACCATGGCCAGCAGCGTCCCCCAGGAAGTCGGGCCCGAGCTCGTCAAGGAGTTCACCGACCTCGGCATGAAGGACGTCGTCTTCTACCAGCTCACGCACGACGAGGCCATGAAGCCGGACGGCGCGAAGATCCTCGACGGCGTCGGAGGCGTCTGGTTCGCCGGGGGCGATCAGGCGCGCCTGACCGCCGCCCTCCTGGATACGCCCATCCACAAGGAGATGCTCGAGCTCTACCAGGCGGGCTGCGTCATCGGCGGCACGAGCGCGGGCGCGGCGGTCATGAGCGAGGTCATGATCACGGGCGACGAGAAGCGGACCGACAACAAGGAGGGAACCTGGGAGGTCATCTGGGGCAACGACGTCATCCGGACCCGCGGCTTCGGTTTCGTCAAGGCCGCGGTCATCGACCAGCACTTCGTGGTCCGCCGGCGGCTCAACCGGCTCATCGCCACCGTCATCGAGAACCCGAAGCTCGTCGGCGTCGGCATCGACGAGTCCACCGCCGTCCTCGTCCGGCCCGACGGCCGCTACGAGGTCCTCGGCGAGAACCAGGTCGTCGTCTTCGACGCGCGCCGGGCGAAGACCGCGAAGTCGCCGACGGGCCGCCTCGGCGCCCACGGCATCGTCCTCGACGTCCTCCTCCCCGGCGACGTCTATAATCTGGCGAAGGGAAGAGTGGAGGCGCGATGAAGCTGAAGAAGCTAAAGCTCCCGCACACCCTCCTCCTCATCTACATCATGGTCGTCCTGACCGTGGTGGCCACCTGGATCATCCCCGGCGGCCAGTACAAGCGCGTGGAGAAGGACGGCCGGACGATCCCCGTGGCCGGGTCCTATGAGCGGACCGCGAGCCGGCCGCAGGGGCTCGGCGGGCTGTTCGTCTCGCCCGCGAAGGGCTTCGTCGACGCGGCGGCCATCATCGTCATCGTCTTTATCTGCGGCGGCGCCTTCTCCGTCATCCAGAAGACCGGGGCCGTCTCGACCGTCATCCATAACCTGTCCGTGAAGTTCGGGCAGAGCACCACCCTCCGGGTCCTCTTCATTCCCGTGACCATGATCCTTTTCTCCCTGGGAGGCGCCATCTGGGGCATGTGCGAGGAGACCATGCCCTTCATCCTTATCTTCGTCCCGCTCTCGCTGTCGCTCGGCTATGACACCATCGTCGGCGTCGCCCTGCCGTTCCTGGGGGCGGCGTCGGGTTTCGCCGGGGCATTCTTCAATCCCTTCACGGTCGGGATCGCCCAAGGCATCGCCGGCCTGCCGCTCTACTCGGGGCTCGGCTACCGGCTCATCGTCTGGGCCGGTGGCACGTCCATCGTCATCGCCGTCGTCATGCGCTATGCGGCCCGCATCCGCAAGGATCCGACCCTCAGCCCGACCTATGAGGAGGACCTGGAGAAGCGGAAGAAGCTCCAGGTCGGCGGCGCGGTCATCGAGAGGCTGCCGCTGACGGCCGCGCACAAGCGGGTCATGGCGGTCTTCGCCGCCGGCTTCGGCTTCATGGTCTTCGGCATCCTGAAATACCACTGGTTCATCCTCGAGATCGGCGGCGTCTTCCTGGCCATGGGCATCTTCTCCGGGATCGTCGGAAAGCTCACCGGCGACGAGATCGGCAAATCGTTCGTCGACGGGGCCAAGGACATGGTCAACGCGGCCCTTATCATCGGCACGGCCCGGGCCATTCTCATCGTGGCCCAGGACGGGCGCATCCTCGACACCATCCTGGCCGGGCTGGCCGGCGCCATCTCGCGCTTCCACCCGCTCATCTCGGCCGAGCTGATGTTCCTTTCGCAGTGCATCATCAATTTCTTCGTCCACTCCGGGACAGCCCAGGCCGCCCTGACCATTCCCATCATGGCCCCACTCAGCGACCTCGTTGGGATCACCCGGCAGACGGCGGTCTTCGCCTTCCAGCTCGCCGAATATATCAACCCCGTCTTGCCCACGTCGGGCGTCACCATGGGGGTCCTGGGATTGGCCGGGCTGAAGTGGGAGAAATGGGCCAAATGGATGGTCCCGCTCCTCGTCCTCTGGGTACTCTTCGCGGCCTTGACCCTTATCCCGCCGGTGCTGACGATGTGGGGCCCGAACTAAAGAAACAAGGGGGACAGTCCCCTTCGGGGACAGTCCCCATTCGTCTGAATCCGAGGGCAACCTTTCATCCCCCGCCCGCATCTATACTGGTGAGGATGGAAGGGACATGCCTGATACCGTGGAGTTGAACCTGGCGGCCCTTGGGGAAATCATGGATAATAGGGTCCATGACCGGGTGGACGGTATTCTGGGGGCGGCGAGGCTCATGAGCCGGGCCAAGACGGACCAGCCCGTCTGGGGGACGGCCGATAAGGCCCGCCTGGCGGACCTCATCGAACGCGGCCGGGCCGGCGACCTCGAGGCCATGGAAGCCCTCTACGAGATATTCAAGCGCCCGGTCTTTGGCCTTCAGTTCCGCCACACCATGAACCGGGAGGTCGCCGAGGACCTGCTGCAGGACGTCTTCCTCAAGGTCTTCACGCATCTCCGGGAAGTCCGCGATGTCGACACGTTCCCGGCCTGGGTCTACCGGATTGCCCTCAACACCTGCTACAGCCACCTCCGCCAAAAGAGGGCCCAGGCGGGCCGCGATGTCCCCCTGGGCGAAATGGAGGGCCGGATCCTTGACGACAAGCCTGAGGCGGTGGAGAAAGACCTCAGGGAGCCCCTGGAAAAGGCCATCCGCTCCCTGCCGCCGGGGCTACGCACTGTCTTCGTTCTCCACGACGTCCAGGGCTTCAAGCACGGGGAGATCGCGCGGCTGACGAAGTGCTCGGTGGGAACCTCGAAGTCCCAGCTCTTCAAGGCCAGGATGAAGCTGAGGGCGCTGCTCAAGGCCCGTAAGGTCGTATAGGAGAACAGCCATGAGGTGTTCGAAAGCCCAGAGATTCATCAGCGAATACGTGGACGGCACGCTGGACGCGCGCCGGTCCGCCGAGCTCGAGCGGCACGTCGAGACGTGTCCGGCCTGCCGGGAGGTCCTCGCGGATTTTCGCAGCATGAGAGACGCCGCCTCCGACCTGGACGCGCCCGAACCCGGCGAAGCCGTCTGGCTCCGTATCAAGAGCCGAATGGCCTCGGGCGCGCCGGTCGTCGAACCCGCCCGCCCGGTCCGCGTGCCGGGGCGATGGGCCTTCGGGCTGAGGGTTCCGGCTTTGAGACTGGCCGGAGCGGCCGCCGTCGTGCTCGTCCTCGTCGCCTCCGGGGTTTACATCGGGGTCCGCGTGGGGACCCGCGGGGCCGCGACGCCCCCCAGGAACTCCGAGAAATACACCCTGGCCAAGCTCGACGAGGCCGAAGCGTACTACCAGAAGGCTATTAAGTCCCTGAGCGAGGCCTTTGCCGGCGAGAAGGGGGCGATGATCCCCCAGGTGGCCGACATGTTCGAGCGGAACCTCGCCGTCATCGATGCCACGATCCAAGCCTGCCGGGAGGCGGTCCGGAAAGAGCCGGACGACCTTCAGGCCAGGAACTACCTGCTCGCGGCCTACATGGACAAAGTAACGTTCCTCGACACGGCCCTGGATGTCTCCAGGAAGAACCCCGGGGCCCTGACGCGGGGGAAGGGCCTATAAATAGGACATCGCCATAAGGCAATAAGAAGGAGGATGACCATGATGAACCGGGAAAGGATGAAGAAGCTGGCCGTTCCGCTGGGCCTGGCCTTCCTGCTCACGGTCGGGGCCGGGTTGGCCATCGGCCGCGAGAAATACCAAGAGAAGTTCGAGAGGACCGAAGCCTTGGCCAAGAACGGCAAGGTGTTCCTGATCAACGTGTCGGGCGATATCGAGATCCAAAGCTGGAAGCAGGACCAGGTCAAGATCGATGCCCTCAAGGTCTCCGAGGCCTCGTCGCTCGATAAAGCGAAGGAAAACGCCGCCCTGGTGCCCATCGAAGTGACCAAAGACGGGGACGCCCTGCGGATCGAGGCCAAATACCCCGAACGTCACGGGTTCTGGGGCGGGAACTCCGTCAATGTGTCCGTTTCCTACAAGCTCTGGGTTCCCGAGAAGGCATCCGTCGATGTGAAATCCGTGAGCGGTGACGTCAAGGTGGCGGCCATCGGCGGGTTGGGCAACGTTCACTCCGTCAGCGGCAACGTCGATGTCCTCGGCGCGGCCGGGGCCGACATCAACCTCGTCAGCGGCGACGTGACGGTCGAGAACATCCTGGGGGACGCGTACCTCAAGACCGTCTCGGGCGATGTCACGGCGACCAAGGTCAGGGGTTCGGTCGAGGCCGAGTCGGTCAGCGGAGACATCGAGCTCAAGGACGTTTCCGAGGCCAAGACCGTCACCTGCAAGAGCGTCGGCGGGAGCATCACTTACATCGGGACGATCCTTGCCGGCGGCAATTATGAACTCACGGCCCACAGCGGGAACGTCGAGATCCGGATCCCGGCCACCTCCGCCTTCGACCTCGAGGCCGGCACCTTCAGCGGCACGATCGACAGCGATTTTGAGATCAAGGTCATGGGCAAGCTCTCGCCGAAGGAGGTCCACGGCACCGTCAACGGCGGCGGGGCGCGTCTCCGGGCCAAGAGCTTCAGCGGCAACGTCGAGATCAAGAAGCACTGAACCGGTCAGCGGTCCTTTTGCTTACCCGGGGCGGCCGGCGGGCCGCCCCTTTTTTTTGTGGTATGATGTCCCCCGAAAACGATGATCCGCCGCGTCCACATCATCAATTTCCTCCGCAAGCTGACCCTGACGACCGTCCTGTTCCTGGCGCCGCTCCACTTCCTGAAGCTCAGCTTCAGCGGCCTCGAGATCGGCCTCATCGTCTCCGGCTTTTCCCTAGCCCCTATCGTCTTTTCCTTCCCCACGGGCTGGATGAACGATCGGCTGTCGATGAAGAAGGTCATCCTCGTCGCCCTCGTCGCCCAGGGCCTTGTCTTCGTCTTCATCGGCCTCATCCGGAACGCCGGGCTGATGGCCTTCGCCTTCCTCCTCCTCGGCATCGCCAATAACGCCCTGGACGTCTCGGCCAACAGTCTCTACTACAAGGACGACACCGAGCCGAACCCCAACCGCAAGTACGGAGTCTACAACTTTTGGCTGGCCGTGGGGCCTCCCATCGGCTTCGTCCTCGGCGGGCTCGTGACGCTCTATTCGGGCTTCAGGACTCTGCTCGCCGCGTTCGCCGTCCTGATGCCCCTCGCCGCGCTGGCCCTGCGCGGGTTCGGCCGGGAGAAGTTCTCGGTCGTGAGCCTCCGGGAGTACCGCTCGAACGTCTTCAATAAACAGACCCTGGCCTTTTCCGCCTTCCTGTTCGTCCTGGCCCTCCACTGGGGCGTCGAGGGCACGGTGTACGGCCCCTTCCTTCGGGCGCGGTTCGGCCTCAACGATCTCCAGGGGGCGCTCTATATGGCCCTGGCCTACCTCGGCTTGGCTTCATCCTCCCTGGCCCTCAGCCGCTTGCCGTTCGACCCGTCCCGCAACCGGCGGCTCCTCCTCCTCGGCATGGCGCTCTCGGGCGCGGGGCTCATCCTCATGGTCCAGGCCGACGTCCGGCTGTCCTTCCTCTTCCGCGTCGTCCACGAGTGCGGCGACGGGCTGATGGGAGCCCTCGTCCTTCTCGTCATTTCCCGGCTCTTCGAGAAGCGGACGATCGGCGGGAGCGCGGGACTGCTGATGACCATCCAGACCGGCGGCCAGATGACCGGGGCCCTGGCCTTCTCCTCGATCGGCTTCCGGGCCGGGCTCCAATATCCGTTCTACATCGCCGGGGCCCTGCTCGCGGCCAACGCGGCCTTCGGGCTGTACTACGCCGTGCCCCGCGAACGTGGCGCCCGATGATCGCGACGCGCGGCTCCGGGTTCGACGTCATCCTCGTGACCGGGGAGCCCTATGCGGACCACCCGCTCTCGCCCGCGGGCGTCATCGTCCGCGTCCTCGACGCGCGCGGCTACAGCGTCGGCATCATCGGCTCGCCGGACTGGAAGGGGAAGGAGGATTTCCTGAAGCTCGGCCGGCCGCGGCTCTTCTTCGGCGTCACCTCGGGCTCGATCGACAGCATGCTCGTTAATTATTCCCCGCTCAAGCGCGAGCGGACCCGCGACCGGAACGTCCCCTTCATCGCCCGGATGCCGGACCGGGCCGTCACCGTCTATGCCAACCGGATCCGGGAGCTCCATCGCGGCGTGCCCATCGTCATCGGCGGGATCGAGGCCTCGCTCCGGCGCTTCGCCCACTACGATTACTGGGACGACGCCGTCCGGCGCTCGATCCTCCTCGACACCCGGGCGGATATCCTCGTCTACGGGCCGGGCGAGATCCAGGTCCTGAAGATCGCCAAGCGGCTGGAGAAAGGGGAGACCCTGGATGGGATCCCGGGCACGTGTGTCGTGCGGGGCGAAGCGCCGGCGGGCGCGCAGGTCATGCCGTCCTGCGAGGACGTCGGGCGAGACGATGGGCTTTTCTGCGAGGCCCAGCGCCTTCTCTCCAACCGGCGGCTCCTGGCTCAGGGACACGCCAACCGCTTCGTCGTCCAGTATCCCGCGCCAGAGTACAAGCCAAGCGACCTCGACTGGATCTACGGCCTGCCGTTCTCGCGGACGATCCCGGAGGGCTATCCCGAGCTCGAGATGGGGCGGTTCTCGGTCGTGACTCACAGGGGCTGTTTCGGCGGGTGCTCCTTCTGCGCTCTCTCCCTCCACCAGGGCGACCGCATCGTCTCCCGGAGCGAGGACTCGATCCTGGACGAGATCCGCCGGCTAACCCAGCATCCCGACTGGCAGGGCTTTGTCGACGACCTGGGCGGGCCGACGGCCAACATGTACGGCATGGATTGCCCGACGCCTTGCCCTGACGGAGCCTGCATGTCCTGCCCGCGGCTCGACCGCAGCCACAAACGGCTCATCGGCTTGCTCCGCAAGGCCCGCCGCATCCCGGGGGTCAAGAAGGTCTTCGTCCGGAGCGGCATCCGATATGACCTGGCCCTCGAGAGCCGGGCCTATATCGAAGAGCTGGCGAAACATCACGTTTCGGGGCTGCTCAAGATCGCGCCGGAGCACGTTTCGGAAAATGTCCTGCGGCTCATGGGGAAAAGCGGCGGCCGGGGCCCGCTCGAGGACTTCAGGCGTGTCTTCGACGAGATCAATAGGAAGGCGGGCCGGGGCAAGTGGGCCGCGCCGCAGCACCTCAAGTATTATTTCATGGTCGCGCACCCGGGGACCTCGGACAAAGAAGCGAAGGAATTGGCCACGTACATCAAGACGCTCGAAATGGGCGGGGAGAAGCCCGTCGAAGGCGTCCAGATCTTCACCCCGACTCCGATGACGCGCTCGACCTGCATGTATCACACGGGCATGGACCCGATCACGGGCGAGAGCGTCTACGTCCCCAAGCCCTATGCTGAAAAAAAAGCCCAGCGCCGGATGCTGGCGAAGACGTCCTAGATCTCGGTGCTGAGGATGACGGAGCCGCCGCGGTCCCGAATGATCTTCTCCGCGGCCCGGAAACCTTCCTCGCTGATGGCCCGGGTCGCGTCCTTAACGAGCACGGCACCGAAGCCCATGGCTAGGGCGTCCATGATGCTGTAGCTGACGCAGAAATCGGCGGCCAGGCCGGCCAGGAAGACCCGATCGACATTCTTCCACTTGAGGTACCCCTCGAGGCCGGTCGACTTGCGCCTGGCATTGTCGTAGAACGTGCTGTAACTGTCGATCGCCGGGTCCGTCCCCTTGCGGAAGATGGCCTCGACCCGGTTCGTGCTGAAGGCCTTGGCCAGCTCCGCGCCGCGGCTTCCTTGGACACAGTGGTCCGGCCAGAGGATCTGCTCGACGCCGTCGATCATGACCGAATCGTAGACCTTTTTGCCGGGATGGCTCGAGGCAAAGCTGGCGTGCCCGGCGGGATGCCAGTCCTGCGTGGCCACGACGAGCCCGAACCGCTCCTGGAGCTTGTTCACGACGGGGATGATCTCGTCGCCCCGCGGCACGGCCAGCGCCCCGCCCGGCAAAAAGTCGTTCTGGATGTCGACAACGATGAGCGCGTCCATGTCACTCCTCCTCCCGGAAGCGGCGGAGCAAGTCGTCCCGAACCCCGGCCAGCCGGTCGCTCAGCCCGACCTTGTAGATGTGGGGATTCTCGAACCGCTTGTGCTCCTCGGGCAGGGCGGCCAGCCTGTCCCGGGCGTAAGCCGCGATCCGCTCGACCGGCTCCGGGTCGCCGAGCCGCCGTCCGTCCTCCATGACCTTGACGTGCAGGCGCTCTTTCCGGAAATCCTCGAGCCGCAGGGATTTCCCCGGCTCGAAGGGATGGACCATGCGCGCGGCGTCCGGCTCGTCCTCGAGGATGATGGCGTCGGCCTCGAAGAGCCCATTTGCGTCGGAGCACCGGACGATCGCCTTGCGCCCGGGCAGAGTCGTCTTGGCCAGGTTTTCCGAGAGTTTCAGGCGCGGCTCGCCCCCGGCTTCGGCCAGCTTGTAGACGCCGTCCAGGGCGCCGTCCGGGGCGCCCGTGGCCAGGCGCGTCCCCACGCCGAAAAGATCGATCGGTGCACCTTGCGCGAGGAGGCTCCGGATGACCCGCTCGTCGAGCAGGTTCGAGGCCATGATCTTCACATAGCCGAGGCCGGCTTCGTCGAGCATCCGCCGCGCCTGCTTGGCTAGGTAGGCGAGGTCGCCGCTGTCGAGCCGGACGGCGTACGGCCTGTGCCCTCGTCCCTCCATCTCCTTGGCCGCCCGGATGGCGTTCGGCAGGCCGCTCCGCAGCGTATCGTAAGTGTCGACCAGGAAGATGCAGCCCTCCGGGCGGGACTCGGAGAACTTGCGGAAGGCCTCGAGCTCGGTGGCGTGGCTCTCGATGTACGAATGGGCCATGGTCCCGGTCGGCCGGAGGCCGAAACGCCAGGCCGCGTAGACGTTGGAGGTTGTATCGCAGCCGCCGATGACGGCGGCGCGGCTGGCGTGGATGCCGCCGAGGCCGTGCGAGCGCCGCAGTCCGAACTCGCTCAGGAGGCGAGGTCCGGCGGCCAGGCGGAGGCGGGCCGCCTTGGTCGCGATGAGGCTTTCGAAGTTGAGAAAGTTGAGCAGAGCCGTCTCGACGAGCTGGGTCTCGAGAAGGCCGCCCTCGACGCGAACGACCGGCTCGAGCGGGAAGACGACTTCGCCCTCCCGGACGGAAAAAACGGCGCCCCTGAAGCGGAAGCGGCCCAGATACTCCAGGAACTCCGCGGCGAAACCCAGCCCCTTCAGGTAGTCGAGGTCCTCCGCGGAGAAGCGCAAGTTCTCGATGAGCTCGAGGAGGTCGGACAGGCCGGCGAAGACGACGAAACCCCCGCCGAAAGGGAGTTTGCGGAAGAAGTAATCGAACACGGCCGGCTCCTCCGCGGTGCCGTCGCGGAGGTAGGCCTGGGCCATGGTCAGCTCGTACATGTCGGTGTAAAGGCCCGTGTGTCCTTCGAGCATGTCCGTCCCCGCCCGCCATTATACCGCCCCCCCGCGGCGGGGGTCCACAGCGTCCCTCGCCCCTCCCGCGCCGGGTCCGATTTTCGTCCGGTGTGCGGCGGGGGCTTCAAATGCGGGCGGCGTGCTGGTAAGATAGGAGTCCCGTGCAGAGGACCATGAGGATAAACTTCATCTCAAGCCTCCTTCTCGCGGCCGCCTCGGCCCTTCTCGCCGTCCCCGGCTTTGGTCAATACGTGGCGCCGCAGGAATCGGCCGCGGGTCCGGCGCCCGGGAAGTGGCAGGAGCTCCAGACGAACGTCCGGCGCAGCCTCCGCGATTTCCAAGGCGAGATCGGTTTCGTCATCAAGGACCTCCAGTCCGGCCGGACCATCGTCCACAACCCCGACCGGCAGTTCCCCTCGGCGAGCATGGTCAAGATCCCGATCATGGCCGCCTGCTACAAGGCCGCCGAGGAGGGGCGCATCTCGCTCCAGGACGTGCTCAAGCTCGATAGGAGGGACAAGGTCCGCGGCTCGGGCGTCCTCCGGGCGGCCCCGACCGGGACCCCGGTCACCGTCGAGAAGCTCATCGACCTCATGATCACGGACAGCGACAACACGGCCGCCAACATGCTCATCGACCTCCTCGGTTTCGATTACCTCGGCCAGACTTTCAAGGACCTCGGCCTCGACCGGACGAACCTGTCGCGGAAGATGATGGACTTCCGCTCCCGCGCGAATGGCGTCGAGAACTACACGACGCCCCGGGAGATGGCCGGCATCCTCGAGATGATCTACCGCCGGACCTGCGTCAGCCCCGCGGCCTCGGAGAAATGCTTGGACTGCCTCAGGCGGCAGCGGGTCAACGACCGGATCCCTCGATACCTGCCCCGCACCGTGACCGTGGCCCACAAGACGGGCCTCGAGAACAAGGTCTGTCACGACGCCGGCGTCCTGTTCACGGCCAAGGGGGACGTCCTCATCGCGGTCCTCACGGAAGGCAACACGGGCGCCATCATCGCCAAGCGGATGATCGCCCGGATCGCGGCCTTCGTCTACAAGACCTATAAATAAGGCTGCCGGGGAACCCGTCGGCAGGCGGCAAGACCCCGGGCGCGGGAAGGGATCCGGGTTTCGGATGTTCCGCGGGGTCAGCGGCGTCCGCTCTTGGCCTCCCGGACGGCATCGACGATCATCCCTTTCGGGGGGACTCCGCTCGAGCCCTGTTCCGTCCGGTAGATCCTGCATCCGTAATACGGAGGATCTCTTCTTCTTTCCTTTTCGATGTCCAGGCCGTTGACTTGGACCGTGGGTGAGCCGAGAAAACCATATAGGCCCGCGTCCTCTTCAGAATTGACCTCGCGGCTTTCCAGTTCCGCGTCGGGGGCCCCCTCCCGGATTGCTTCTTTGAGAAGCCTTAAGGTTGGCTCCGCGTTAGGACATCCGCTGAAATAGAGAAACCGGACTCTCATCTCTTTGCTCCGGCCTGATTATAGCTGACCGAAATTGGCTTTTCAAACGTCATATGCCGAGCTTGGAGATCGGGATCGCGGCCTTCGAGGCCCTCGTCGGCAGGCCCCATCTTAGAATGAGCAATAACGCCGTCATGAAAGCCGCGACGACAAGGCCGAGGTCGAAGACGGCATACGCCAGCCGGGTGAGGACCGCCAACCTTGCCATTTTCACGACCATGAAGGCGCCGGAACCGCCGGCAAGAGCGAGAGCCCACCAAGCGATCCATTCGGCGATTCGCTCGGCGACCCGGAACCGGACCGGCAGACGAGGTTTCAGGAGAAGGATGATGACCGCAACGGCCATAACCGCGCAAGCGACCCAGAAGTGGTTGGCGTCGAGGATGAACCGGCGGACGGTCATGTACTCGAGCAACCCGGGCGTCGTCGCCACGATCGCCCCGCCGATGGCGCCGGCAGCGGCTATGATCGCCGTTGCCCAGAAAGCCATCCGCGCACTCAAGAGACCCTTTTTGACCAATAACCAACGAAGACCGAGAAGCGCCGCCAGGGAGGCGAGGATCCCGATCAGAGCATAAAGCGCGGGCTTAAGCCATTCTTCCCGGAAGGCGCCGAGACGCACCCAGACGGGCGACAAGCCGAGGATTAGAGAGTTCGGAATCCAGCTCGGCCGTGCGTCATCGCCCGTGAAGGGTTTGTCCAACACCGCTCCTTGGAAGAAAGGCGCCCCGCCTCGGTGGCAATCGGTGCAGCCGCCGGCGCCGATCGCCGCCCCGGCCGGGGCGATATCGTGCGAGAATTTGTAGACCGAAGCGTACGGGGTGGCCTCATAGGCCTCGCGTGGGAGGTTCCGGGATTCTTTGGATGAATAATAGGCCCGGTCGTCCGAGACCCAAAGGAGGCGACGGCCCGCCAGCGGAAAGCCTGTCGCTTCGAGGTAAGTCTTAACCGAAGCGAGAAGCGCGTCGATCTCCTCGGGGCGGTTAACCTCGATAACGCCGTCCTTGTTGTCGTCAGTGATCTTGGCGAGCTCGGGGTACTTGTTCTTCGGATCGCCACGGTGTTGTGTCCACATTTGGAAGAAGTCCTTCATGAACAGCTGATTGAGTCCCGGTTTCCCCTCCTCTTCGAACCCGACCCATGCGCTATGAACGCGGTTCGCCGGGTAGATTTTCCCCTTATAGCGGATGAGCGTCGGCCGCGTGATGTCGGTTGGCTGGTCCTTGCTGGTAAACAGCTCGAGCTGGCCGTAATGGTTCCAGAACGTCATCTCCTGGTCGTAGAAAGTCCAGATGTGCTTGGCCGGCGGCGTGATGCGGGGAGCGGGGTTATAGACATCGCTGGCCTGAACGAGGGCACTCTTCACCGCGCGCGCCGGAATGTGGCAGGTCTGGCAGGCGATCTTCTCCATGTGCAGGGGCGGCAGCCAGGCATGGGTCGCGCGCGGGGCGTTGCGCCACCCGTCGACGTGGCAGCTCTCGCAGCTCCTCACTGTGTCGTCAAGGTCGTTGCGGACCCAGCCGGAGGGGTCGTCTCCCTTGCCGAACTGGTGCGCTTCACGATCACGAATGCGAGGATCCGCAGTCCGGCTGCCAGCCGCATGACAATCCACGCAGCGCAATCCCGCCGAAATATGGACATCGGTACGGGCCGTGGTGGAAGCGCCGCGCTTCTTCCAATCGGGCTTGGCGTGGCAGCCGAGGCATGTCTCGTTCCGCGGCTCGGGCGCTATATGTACGAGGACGTTTCCGTCGGCGTCGAACCAGCTTTTTTCATAGGTGACGACGGGCCACTCCCCGGCCGCCACCTGGCCTTTCACGGCGCCGAATCCGGCGCCGGCCGTGGCCGCCCACCTGAAGTTGAGCCCGCTCAGCTCGGCGTTGCGTTTCTTCAAGTCATATTCGGGCTGATGACAGAGGAGGCAGTCGGCCTCGATCACCCCTGTCTCGGACCACCGCGCCTTATAATAATCCCCGTCGAGGTTGTTGTCGCCGCCTGGAGTCAGCCCGGAAGCGGGGTCGCGCATCCACGCGTCATAGCGCTTGCCCTCACGGTCATATTCCAGCGGTCCGCCTCCGGGATGGCAATTCCCGCAAGTGGCCGTCACGAAGTCGAAGGACGTCATGTCGATGAGTCGGGCGCTCGTATTCTTCTTGGGCGCAAGCTGGCGATAGAGCGGCGCGGGTGAGCACCACGTGCCGCCGTAATTCCCCGGCGACGTAACCCAGTTATATCGGGCGGCAAACTCGGGAGGCGGCGTTTCCCCCTTGCCCTGAGTGAAGTGGAATCCTTCGGTGATCTTTGTATAATCGTGGCATCCCGCGGCGCCGCACGTCTGGCGCGGAGAATACGGGGCCTTATCGTTTGTGCCCGCGAGTGGATTGATGATGCGGCCGGCCTCATCGCGCAAGGGGAAGGGCGGACAAACACCCAGGCCCTTGCCGGTCGTCAGGGCCGGGGATGGGATGTCCGCTGGCTCGAGCCCGCGCCTACAACTCGTTGGCACGCCAGCGAGAATCATTGCCGCGAGGGTGAATATCAGGGGCGTGACGAAAGGTCGGTCGTCGGCTGTCCTCTGCATGATCGCTCCTTTCATGAACGACTCACCAAGAATAGGCGCTCTGAATGAAGAACCAATTGGCTGGAGCTGCTGGGCCGGTGTGCTTCACGTAACTCCCGGGGAAGAACCGCCCGTAGCCGCCCATCAGCTCCAGGTGATTCCACAGGGTCCAAACCACTCTGGAGTCTATCTCGTCACCCAGCCCCGTTCCGGATCGTCCTGTCGAATCACGGCGATATGCGTTGAGTCCCGTCGTGTACCAAGCGTCCGTCGCCTGATCGAGCCTGAAGTGGTGATACTCGAGGTAGAACGCGAGGGCGCGCCGCGGCTCGAGGCTGAGATCGATCTCGGCGTCTCTCAGGTTCGCCCAGAAGAATAAATTCAGGTATCCGTAGAAGAAGATGTCGCGCCCGCCGTAAACTCCGTCGAAGGTCCCGTGCACGCCGTCCGTGGGGTTCGAGTCGCCCGAGCCCCAGGTAAACTGCCCGCCAAGCCTGGGCTTCCACGCGACTGGCAGGGTGAGGCCGAGCTTCCCGCTCGCGCCGACCGCGCGAAGCGTGTCATGACCGTAACGTCCAAGTTGCGCGGCGAAAGTCGCGCTTGCGTCCAGAACGCCGAACAAATGCCCTTCGGCTTGAAGACCCATCGTATGAGAGAGGAGGTTCCCGAGGCCCGATTCCCCCACGATCTTCCCGCTGTCGTCGCGCTTGAGGACATAGAAAAGGTCGAGGCGGAACGGCAGCCCCTTGACGTGCGTGTAGGCGACGAAGGTCAGGAAGTGATCGATGTCGCGGTCCGGCCACACGTCGGTTTTATAAAGCAGGTACTTGCCGACCCAGGCGTCGGTCCAGAACCAGCGGGTGTCGATCTTCAGCATCGCCGCGTCCCAGGCGAAGCGGCCGGTGTTTCCCCAGTTGCCGGGGCCGAAAACCCGCTGGTCACCGTAGGAGATCTGCTGCCGTCCGACCCGTAAACCGATCGGACTTCCGCCTATGCGCAACCACTCGACGTAGAGCTGGCGGATGTCCAGCGTGTCCTGGATCGGGCTGCTCACGGGGAAGTCCGTGTCTTTGAACCGGGTCAAGAACGCGTGGGAATCCTGGAGCTGGAGGAAGAGACGCGGCCCCTCTTTGAAACGGGCGGCGAGGTCCAGGCGAACCCGCTCGAGGAGGAGTCGGTCGCGGCCTCCCGGCTCGTAGCCCTTGAGGGTAAATCCGTCGTCGTGCTCGTATCTCATCCGCGCCTGTCCGCCGAAATCGAAAATCACGGGCCCGGCCCGCATGTTCTTCAGGTGGGACCGGAACTCGTCCTGGCGGTTGATCTCTTCCGTGGGCCGTCCCCCTTGGGCGCGGGCGAGCGCCGGCGCGAGGAGGATCACCAACGCGGCCAGCCAGGCCGCGGCCCCGGCGAACAGCCGCGGGCGAAGCCGACGGCAGGGCCGCGTGTTCATCGTGGCCTCAAAGGATCCCCAGCAAATGGAGGGCGATCTCGACGGAGAAGAACCACATGATGCAGGCAAAGGCGACTTTTACAAAGGACGGGCTCGCCTTCACGGTCACATGAGAGCCGACGGCTGATCCGATGATCGCCGCGACCGTCGTGATGCCGATCAAGACGAAATCGATGGGGCCGAGGGCGAAATGGCCGGCCGTTCCCACGATGGAACTGACGGTGACGATGAAGGAATTCGCCCCGGCCGCCTTTTGGGCGGAGTATCTCATATAAAGGACGAGGAAGGGGAAGATGATGAGCCCGCCGCCGACCCCGATGAGGCTGGACAACACTCCTACCGCAAAGGAAAAGACGACGATCACGGCGACCAGCCCCGGCGAGAGACGCCTGACCGGCTTGCCGGCCCCCCGCTTTGTGGAAACGATCATGAGGAAACCCACGCCGAAGAGGAAGACGGAGAAGATGCCGAGCAGGAGGTTCTTGGGAGCCCGGCTGCTGAGCACCGCCCCGAGAAGGGAGCCCGCGATCGTGCCGGGAAGGAAGATCGAGGAGAATTTGAAGTCCACGAGCTTGTTCCGGGCGAAGACGATTGTCGCGACCAGCGCGGTAACGAGGTTCAGGAAAAGGCTCGTGGGAATGGCCGCGCTAACCCCGTAACCAAGCATAACGAGCACCGGCGTGTAGAGCGAGCCGCCCCCCTTGCCGAACATGGAAAACACGACCGATACGGTCAGCACCGCGAAATATGCGATGAGATGAGCTGTGTTCATGGCGCCGCAGGCTTCAGACCTTCGCCCCGGTCAGTCTCTCTTGACACGGAATACAGACCCGCTTGTCGCCGACGACCCGGGCGTAGCCTTCCACGACCATTTCGCCGCATTCGTCGCAAACCAGGCTGGAGAAGGAGTGCGGCCGGTGCGGGATGTCGTATTTGAAGATCGGCCCCACGGAGAGCAGCGCCGCATCCGGCGCGGACATGACCCGCTCAACGAGCGGCTCGACGACCTCGGGCGGAACCTTCGAGGCCGGGATGCCCCTTTCCCGGTATTCCTTGAAGAAATCCGTCTGCTTGTTGGCGAGCATGGCCGCGGCCTTGGGCGTGACCCGGACGGCCCGCCCGGTCGCCGTCTCGACCAGCGTCACGCCCCATTTGCCGTAGTGAAGCTTCTTGATATTGCCTTTGCCGAGCGTGCACCCGGTGATCATCTGGATCCCGTCGGCGAAGCAGGTGGCGCAGTGGTCCTCGCCGAGCTCTATGAGGGCGAGGAGCTGGCCGTCCTTGGCGCGCTCGACGCCCAAGGCGTTCATGGCGGCCGCGCCGACGCGCAACCCCATAGGCATGGCCGGGCACTTGTGGCCGTGAAGCGTAAGCCCGTGTTCGTAGTAATCTTTTGGATTGATCATGGTTTTTCTCCTTCGCTTGTCCCGAGAGGTCCGGGCGGAATGAACATGTCAGCTTTCAGGCCTCAGCGCAGATAGCCCGAGCAGGGAATGCAGACGGGCTTTCCGTCCTGGTAGCGGACATAGCGCTCGAAGACGTACTCTCCGCACTTCGAGCAACGGGACTTGTTGAACGACCCCTTGGGCGGCTGGTAACGGAAATCGGGGCGCTGCTCGACCGAGAAGATCGCCTCGTCGGTCAGGGACAGAGTCCAGTCGATGGCTTCCTGGGTCACCGGGGCGGGAATACCCGACGGCTCCACCCCGCGCTTACGATAGGCGAAGAACTCGCGTTTCCCGAACTCGTCGATAAAATCGGGCTTAAGCGCGTACCTCACGGGGGTCTTGCCTGGGTACCAGAAAGTCGCCGCCAGCTTGCCCCAATAGGTTTTCTCGATGAGCGTCTTGCCGAACGTGGCGCCGGTGGCGGCCTGGATCCCGTCCATCAGGCACGTCTGGGGATGCCCCTCGCCGAGCTCGCAGATCACATGGAGGGTGTGGTCCATCTCGCGGGCCGTCCCGAGGGCCTTTAAAGCCAGGAGCCCCATCCGCCAGCCGAGCGGCATGAATGGGCAGCGGTGCCCGTGGAAGGCGAAAGCCCATTCGGGGGGCACATAAAGTTGATTGGTTTCAGTCGACATGATTGTATTCTCCTTTCTCCCGTCTTAATATCGCAGGATATCCGCCGATCCCCGTTCACGAAACATTGGTCTCGTTCACCAGGACCAGGCCGTTCTTGCGAATGAGCGAGCGCAGCTCCGGCAGGAAGGCCTGGATGTCCTCCTGGTCGGTCGAAGTGACATCGAAGGACATAAACGAGGGCGTCTTTTGCCTTGCGCCTTGCACGGTGGGCACGTCCATGCGCAGATTGATGAAGTCGTACGGTTTCTCTTTGACCATCTCCTCCATCTGGACGAGGAAGCGCTTTTCGCCGAATTCTCCCGCCACCTCGAAGCGCACGTGCGTGGTCAGCTTGGCCACCGCGTCTTCCGCGGCGGCCCGCGCTTTCAACGCGTCCATTTTGGCCGCTTTCGTCCGGGCTTCTTGACGCACGATCCCGAAGATCTTGTGCTCGCGCTCCAGCTTCCAGATCATGTCGCGATCCGGAAAGCTGATGGCCTCCACGGGGCAGACCGTGCCGCAGGTGCTGCAGCCGACCATGCAACTCATGGCGTTGACCGGCACGGACTTGTTGTCCCGCATTTCATAAACGCCGCGCCCGCAGGTCGTGAAGCACAACGAACAGCCGATGCAGGCGTCGGTGTCCACGGTCGGGAACCAGGGAATGTCCCGGCGGAGGATCCCATGCCACATTTCATCTTTAGCCATGATCTTCCTCCCTTAATGAAACTAGGATCGATTTTCCGCGCCTTTCAGCCAAGCGAAGGCGTCGGCGGCCGTATCATTGACCGTCGCCATCTTCATCAGGCGCGAAACTAGGATCGCCTCGACGATTTCGGCCTCGCTGGCCCCTTGTTCTTTGGCCTGCTTCGTCCACATGAGGGTGCATGTGCTGGATTGAAGCGCCGCCGCGACCCCGATACCGACGAGAAGCTTGACCTTGAGCGGCAGAGCCTGGAACCGCGGGTCATCCATGATGGCCGCCCGATGGTCCATGTAGGTCTTGGCCCCGGCTGGAGAAACGGCCTTCAGCAATTCCATGGGTGCCGGTTTCGTGGCGTTATCCATGAGGATTCTCCTTTTTGTTAAGATTTCCGAAGACCGCTTTCGCTCGTGAGCGCCCGACGGCCTTGTTCGCGAGGGATTCGAGGGCAGCAAGCAGCGGTTCGAACCGCCCCCCGGGGAAGCCGAGAACGGACTCGTTCGGCCCGAGGTCGGTGGCCTCGCGGCAACCGTAGCATCCCAGGGAAAAATTGAGGCGTTGTTCAAGGTAGGGGATGATGGTCGCGTCCACGCAGGTCGCTTGGAGAACGGCCGTATCGCCGCGGCGGCGCTCTCCGCCCGCCACGTTGAGGTCGGCGAGCGCGAGCCACATGAGGGCCTCCGGCGGTCCTTCGACCACGACCGCGTCGGGGACGGCTTGGACCGTGCCGAGTGGCGCGGCCGCGATCAGCGTCACGCGCCCGGGCTCAAGACGCGGCATGCCTTCGAACATCCTCCGGCCCGTACCGGGTTCATTGACGATGCCGAACCCGACAAGCCCCTTGCCGGTGGCGAGCCCTTCTGGGAGCGGTCGAAAGCCGAAGGCCGCCGCGGCCGCCGGGCAGGCGAGCTCGTCCGGAGCGAGCACAACCGATTCCCCGTGCCGGGCACGCATGAGAAGCTGGCAGTAGCGATGGCCGGTGACGTTCTTAAACGATTTGGCGGGGAGCGCGCTTTCCGGTCCCAGGAGGAAGACGGCGACGGGCTCGGTGTCAATCGCCAAGATTTCGACCAAGCGCCTTGCGGCGCCAGCGTTATCCACAAACGTCCTCAGCGGTCATCGGGACGACTTTGTGTAGAGCCCTCATCGTCCCGCCCTTTCCTTCATGACCTGGGTCGCGCAGGAGAAGAAGTTCAGAACACAGGGCGTGAGCAGCTCGTAGTACACGATATTTCCGTCTCGCCGATCTCGGACGATGCCGTGGGCCCTGAGCAGCGACAGGTGCTTGGAGACGGTCGACTGGTCCAAGCCGATGACCCCCGTGAGTTGGCCGACGGAGCATTCTCCCTCGGCCAAGCGGTGAACGATCTTCAGCCGCGCCTCGTTGGCCACCGCTTTCATCAACTGCGCCTGCATGCGGAAGATGTCCTTCTCTTTCATGCGCTCCTCCAAAATGTCTGTAAACAATAATATATGGCAATATGGCCATATTGTCAAGAGTCAGGACTTGGAAAAGCGCCGAGCGTTTTGTCATTTGCCAATAGGCGAAGCTCGAACGCCGAGCGCAGGCCGCCCGCATCCTACAGCCCCGAGAAGAGCCACCCGCCCTTCCCGATCCTTCAAACGCCTTCCCCTTGACATCGCGGCATCTTAATCATAAAGTATATGCGTTGATACTTAAATAAAAACGCCCATGTCGAATCCGGAGAAACTCGCCCTCATCTTCAAGGTGCTTTCGGTGGAAACGCGGGTGCGCATCATCGATCTGCTCAAGCGCCGGTCCCTCTGCGTGAACGCCTTGGCCCATGTCCTTGAGATCACCCCGGCGGCGGTCTCGCAGCACCTTCGGATTCTGCGTAATGCGGATATCGTTACGGCCGAAAAGCGAGGCTATTTCGTCCACTATAAAGTCAACGAGGCAATCCTGGCAAAGTGGAAGGAAGGGGCAGAAGGCCTGCTGAAGATGAACACGTAAAAGGCAGGGACGCTTTTTTGTATGCGGACAAGTGTCCCCGCGGGCACTTGATCATTGGGAGGTCGGCCATGTGCGAAAAAGGCAATTGCTGTCAAAAGCCGGAGCAACTGAAAGGGAAGCCCCTGGACTGTTCCCCCGATCAGATAAAAAAATGCCACGGGACACAAATAGACCATCCCTGCGTGACGAATAGAAAAGGGAAGAGAAAGAACAAGATTTGAACAACGAGGAATCGGGGAAGATTTGGGGCCTTGGCGCGGAAAATTACGATCAAGCCGCAGCCACCTTTGAGCCCTTTGCCGAATGGTTGGCAGATCTTTGCCTGCTTCGTAAGGGAATGGTGGTGTTGGACGTCGGGTGCGGCACTGGCATCAGTTCGTTCGTTGCCGCTCGATATGTGGGAAGCCGAGGTCAAGTGATTGGAATCGATATTTCCAAACGCATGGTAGAGGTTGCCCGGGAAAAAGCTTTAGCGGCAAGTTGGCCGAACGTGCAGTTCATTGTCCGTCCTGCTGAAAAAACTCGGTTCGCGGATGATTTATTTGATGCCGTTATCTGTAACTTCAGCCTTCATCTGTTTGACGATGAGCGAGCCGCCCTGAAGGAGATGATACGCGTTACAAGACCCGGAGGCAAAGTGGGCTGGTCTGTGCCAGCGTCTGATCACGCGAGAGAAATGATAGATGCCTTCGTAGGGGCTTGCAAGGAACTGCGCTTGCCCATGTCTTTGGAGGGGGGGAAGCCGTTGAAACCTGACCTCGAGAGAATCAATAGGCTTCTTCGGTTTTTTCGGATCTCTAACCCGGAGATCAGCGAACGTAAGCAAGTATTTTCTTACACGAGTCCCGAATCTTATAAGAGAGTGCTTAAAGCCAGAACGGGTCGCTTGCTGAACAGAGTCCCGAAAGAACGACAGACGGAAGTTTTGCAAAGAATGCTCGCCATATTATTGAAAGATATGAGCACGTTCAGCTTTACTTGCCATGCTTATGGCGTTGTTCATGAGAAGGTTTAGCATGTTGCATAGGATCGAAAACGGCGCACCCTCTTGGGATCTTGGGATCAGAGATCCGAACCGGTTGCACATTGATGCACGGGGGTGCTCGGTTCTTGATTATTGGCAACCGCCGAGCAAAAGAGGGAATCCATGAAGAAGTTCGACATTGCCGGGATGGAAATATCCGGTTACGATCAAAGGGAGAAGAACGTCTTCTATCAAACGCGCGAGTTCAAGATGCGGGTCATAGGCCTCGCTCCAGGCGAGAGCCTGCCGAAATGCGAGATGGCGTCTCATGTCGTGTTCCTCTGTATTCAAGGCGAAGCGGAAGTGAGTGTCGGGGAAGAAAAAATATCGTTATGCACGGGACAGGGCCTTATCACCGAGCAGGCCACCGTGTCGATGAGGACGGGAACGGGCGCCCGGCTCCTGGGGATCCAGATCGCGAGGGCCATTGCGGCAACGGCGGAGGAAAGGCGACGATGATGGATGCCGACGCCCCCGCCATCGCCGTCGAGGGCCTAGCCAAGAGCTTCGACGGCATCCATGCCGTCGCGGGTGTCGATTTCGATGTCCGCCGGGGCGAACTCTTCGGCTTTCTCGGACCCAACGGCGCAGGCAAAACCACGACGATCAATCTGCTCACGGGCCTCGCCCGGCCGGATTCGGGGTCGATCCGGGTCGGGGGAGTCGATTGCACGAAAGATCCCAAGGCGGCCCAGCATTTGATCGGCGTCGTCCCGGACGAGAGCAACCTCTACCCGGAGTTGACGGGCTTCGACAATCTCTGCTTCTGCGCGGCTCTCTACGGCCTAGGCAAGGCGGAGCGCCGAAAAAGGGCAAGGCGACTTCTGGATGCGTTTGGGCTGGCGGAAGCTGCAAATCGTAAATTCGCCGGCTATTCCAGGGGTATGAAGCGCAAACTCACCATCGCCGCCGGGGTCATCCACGAGCCGGAGATCCTGTTCTTGGACGAGCCGACCACGGGCATCGACGTGGCCAGCGCCAGGCAGATCCGCCAGCTCATCGCCGACCTGAACGGAACCGGGACGACGATCTTCCTGACCACGCACTATATCGAGGAAGCCGAGCGGCTTTGCGGCCGCGTCGCCTTCATCGTTGCGGGACGGATCGTGCGGATCGATACCGTCGAAGATCTCGTTCAACCGGAACAGGAGAAGCATGTCATGGAGATCGGCTTCGCGAACGCTGTCCCGGGTCTCCTCCCAAAAAGCGCCGCGATGTTCCCCGGCCTTGAGTTCGAAGCCGCCGGCCAAGCATTGATCCGTGTCACTGCCAGCGTGCCCATTCATATCGGTCCGCTGGTGCGCTTTTTTGAGGATCAGGGGGCCGACGTCACCGAGGCCCGGCGGATGCGCCCGTCCTTGGAGGATGTTTTCGTGCGGATCACGGGGATCGAGACAAACGCGATGCGGAAAGAAAAGGAAAAAGCGGGAGGCGCCGGGTGAAACGCTGGATCGCCTTCTGGAACATCCTGATCAAGGACGTCCGGACTTATTACCTGAAGCCGCCGAACATCAGCTGGGGCTTGATCTTTCCGCTGGCCTGGACGGGGATGTTTTTCATCAGGTCCGGGGGCGGTGTCGAGAGCATCCCGGCCCTGCTTCCCGGCGTTGTGGCCGTTTCCATCCTCTTCGGCACCACGTCGTTGCTGGCCGTGACCGTGACCTTCGAAAAGAAAGGCCGTTCGTTCGACCGCCTGCTGCTCGCCCCCATCCCCCTCGAGCACTTGATGCTGGCCAAGACCTCGGGGGCGATCGTGTTCGGGATCGCCAACGCTTTCGTCCCGGTCCTCATGGCCGCGTTCATCACCGACCTGTCGGGGGTGAGATGGAGCGTTTTTATAGCCGCGGTCGTGATGATCGCGGCGGCATCGACCTTTCTAGGCCTTTTCATCGCCGTTGCGGTCAGCGAGGTCTTCGAGGCCCAGACTTTTTCCAACTTTTTCCGCTTCCCCATGATCTTCCTGTGCGGGTTGTTCTTCCCCATCGCGAAGCTGCCCGCATTCCTGCGCCCCTTGTCTTACATGCTGCCGCTCACCTACGGCGCCGACGTCCTCCACGGGGCCGTTCATGCCGGCAATAAGATGCCGTACGCGCTCGATTTATCTGTTTTAGGCCTCTTCTGCGCAGGCCTGTTCGCGGCAAGCTTGTGGAACATCAAGCGCAAGTGGATTGTCTGACCGCCGCTCGCGCTCGATCTCTGCGGCGACACCTCGTTGCGCAACCCTGCCATTTGTCTTACACATAACAATTAGACCGGAAGCTTGGCCAACGCCGCGAAAACCGTGTCGGAAGGCAGGCGGCAGGTATCCGATATCAGAAGAATGAGTTACCCTTCGCGGAGCTTTCTAATAGTTCCCATGATCACATCGATGTCCGGGAAAGAAATGGCTCCCACGGGGCACAGGCCCTGGCATCCGCTGCACCCCGCGATGCAATGGAACGGCCGAATAACCTTGACGACGTCGCCCTTCTCGTCCCACGCATAAACGCCATTTTGACAGAATTGAAAGCATGTCCGACAACCGTTGCACTTGTCTTCGTCGACCGACGGATACCAGGGTATTTTTTCTCGCGGGACGGAATTTGAGGTCATCAATGGTCTCCGAAGATTGTAAGCTAAAACACGAGGTTGAACAAGAACCCCACGATCATGATCCCTGTCCCAACGACGCCGACGAAGATAAGGATCAGGGGCAGCTTCAAAACCTTTTTCAGGATGATCGTTTCCGGAAGCGATAGGCCGATAACCGACATCATGAAGGCCAGCGCCGTTCCGAGCGAAGCGCCCTTTTCGAGCAAAGCCTGGACGATGGGGATGATGCCGGCGGCGTTCGAATAGAGAGGGATGCCGATCAGCACGGAAACCGGGACGGACCACCAAGCCGACTTGCCCATGATCGCGGCCATGAAGTTCTGGGGCACGTAGCCGTGGACGGCGGACCCGACGGCGATTCCGCCGACAATGTACGGCCAGACGCGGCCCACGATGTCCTTGACAGCGAATTGCGCGGCCTCGATGCGCTCACGGAATGGCGTCTTCCCATTGTCCGAAGCCGTATCCTGGGCTCTGATTTCGTAAACCCAGGGTTCGACGAAACGCTCGAGTTTTAGCTTGCCGATGGTCCAGCCCGCAGAAATGGCGATGATGAGCCCGGTCGAAACATAGAGGAGGGCGGTCTTCCAGCCGAAGAGGCCGAAGAGCAGGACCACGGCGACCTCGTTGATCATGGGCGCGGCGATCAGGAACGAGAACGTGACGCCGAGGGGTATGCCGGCTTCGACGAAGCCGAGGAAGAGGGGAATGGCCGAGCAAGAACAAAAGGGCGTCACGATTCCCAGGGCTCCCGCCATGATGTTGCCGGCGAAAAGGGATTTGCCCCGGAGGAGCCGCCGCGTTCGTTCGGGCGAGAAGAAGGTCCGGATGATGCCGACCGCGAAGACGATCAAGACGAGAAGCATCAGGACCTTGGGAACCTCGTAAAGAAAAAAGCGCAACGTCTGAGCAAGAGGCGACCCAGCGGGCATTCTCAGAAGTCCGAAAACAGTGAGGTCTGCGATGTCCTTCAAGTGCAGATATAGGACGATCCAAACCGGAAGCGATAATGCAACCCACCAGTTCCTGGTGACAGCTCTTTTCCTTTTTATGGGAATGGAGCAATTTTCCATGAGCATTACCTTTTGGTTATAATATATGAAGATATTAACATGTATTGTAATTAAAATCAAATACGGTTGGCCCAATATCGCCCACGCCAGGCAGAAAACTAGGCTGATACTTGACAAAATATGATATATATGAAAATATATTCATTCGAGGTTTAAAATGAAAGAGATCATCAAGGCTTTCAAGGCTCTTTCCGATCCTACCCGCCTGAGGATTTTCCTCCTCCTCCTGGAAAAGGACCTCTGTGTTTGCGAACTGATTTATGTCTTGGATATGTCGCAATCACGGATTTCACACCAGCTCAGGCTCCTAAGAGACGCGGACCTGGTGGAGGATAAGAGGGAGGGAAGGTGGATCATTTACACAATCCCTCAGCGCACTAGAGAAGACCTCGAGCCTTTGCTTCGGCGGCTCTCCGGTCCCAATCCGGCTGAGTCGAAGCTCCTTCCCCGAGATATCGATCGTCTCGATCTGTGTCTCCGGGAAAATCTTCGTAAGGGCCGCAAGGCGGATGCGCATCAATCCTCGGTTTGAAAGTCCGGGATTGAGCAAGCCGAAGAAGGACGGGGAGAAATCAATGGACATCATGATATTGGACCCGGGTCGCCCAGGGTGTTGAAAGCCTCGAAAGTGGGCGTATGATGGGCGAAGGCGGTCGGGTCTATAGCGAAAAGGGTGAGATCGACGTGCTTCTCCATCGGAGGGATCCCGACGAGTCTCGCAAAAAAACGTACCGGGTCGAGGTCGGGAAGGACGGCGGTCTGTCGATCCCTCCCGACCTGGCCGGAGAGCTCGGCCTCACTCCTGATGTCCGGCTCGATTTCGTCGCCGACCACGGCCGCATCGAGATCCTGCCCAATATCCATAGCCTGCGACGCCTCTATATCGAGCCCACGTCGCGCTGCAACCTCTCCTGCCGGACCTGCATTCGCAATACCTGGGAAGAACCGATGGGCGATCTGGACGAGATGACCTTCGAGCGACTGGCGGGTCAACTCGCGCGCTTCCCCCATCTCGAATCAGTCATGTTCGGCGGCTTCGGCGAGCCGACGATTCACCCGCGCATCCTCGACATGATCCGTGCCGTCAAAGCCCTTGGCCTTCGCGCCGAGATGACGACCAACGCGACGCTCCTCGACGACGCTCTGATCGACGGGCTGCTGCGGGAGCGCCTCGATACGCTCTGGATCTCCCTCGACGGCACGACCGAGGAGAGCTTCGAAACGATCCGCGAAGGTGCGAGCTTCCCTCTCGTCCTCGAGAACGTCGAACGGCTCTGCCGGCGCAACGGCCGGGACGGCCACCGCATCGACATCGGCATCGCTTTCGTCGTCATGAAGACGAACCTCCAGGACGCCAAGCACCTCGACCACCTGGCCAGGTCCGTCGGGGCCCGGCGCATCCTCGTCAGCCACGTCCTGCCGTACAGCGAGGCGATGGAAAAAGAAATGCTCTGCCTCCAGACCCTGACCCTCGAGACGTTCACTTTCGCTCCCGGCAAGTCCGAGCTCAGCCTGCCCCGCATCGACGTCAACAACACGACCAAGGACACGATCTTCAGCCTGTTCCAAGGGTTTGAGAACTTGACCTTCATGGGCAATAAGATCGCTGTCGATGCGCGACGCTGTCGCTTCGTCCACGAACGCGCGTCCTTCGTCCGCTGGGACGGGAAAGTCGCTCCCTGTATGGGCTTGCTCCACTCCCACCGGACCTATCTCTACGGGCTCGAACGACGTGTCCGATCGCTCGCCTTCGACGACGTGCGCGAGGGTGACCTCTTCGACATCTGGAATTCGAAGGCGTACGCCGACTTCAGGGAGAAGGTCAAAGCCTTCGATTATTCTCCCTGCCACGTCTGCGGCGGGTGCTCGATGCTCGAGTCGAACGAAGAAGACTGCTATGGCAACACCTTTCCTGCGTGCGGCGGCTGCCTCTGGGCCCAGGGGGTCATCCAATGCCCGTAACCCCGCTTATAGTTAACAGGAGGGAAACCGTGGAAAAGAAAACGATCCTCTTCATTTGCGTCCACAACTCGGCCCGGTCCCAGATCGCGGAGGGCCTGGTCAACACCCTTTATGGGGAGCAGTTCGAGGCCGTGAGCGGCGGGACGATGGCCACGAGGGTCCACCCCGGGGCCATCCAGGCCATGGCCGAGATCGGGATTGATATCAGCGGCCATCGATCTAAGAGCATCGACGAGTTCGAGGGCCGGCGGTTCGATTACGTCGCGATGGTCTGCGACGACAAACAGACGGATTGTCCGTTCTTCCTTGGCGGGAAGGAGTACATCCACCACGCGTTCGACGACCCGGCGGCCTGCACGGGGACGGACGAGGAAGTTCTTGCCTGCTTCCGCCGCAGCCGCGATGAGATCCTCGCCTGGATCAGGGAGGCGTTCATTCAAGGGGAGAAGGAGAGATGATGAGCAACGAGATCCTGGAGCTCTCGGTAGACAAATTCTTGTTTCGCTTTCCTGTCGGTCTATATTACAGCGATGCCGGGATCTGGGTGAGGTTCGAGGGGAGCCTTGCCCGTATTGGCCTTTCCGATTTTACCCAGCAGCGGAATGGGGACGTCGCTTTCGCCGAGCCGAAAGAGGTTGGGACTTCGGTCGTTTTGGGGGACGAGGTGGCCGTTGTCGAGACGATCAAGGTCAACCTTAGCATTCCATCTCCCGTGGCAGGCAAGGTCGTTGAAGTCAACGGCGACCTCTTGAACTCTCCCGAGCTGGTCAACCAGGACCCCTATGGAACGGGCTGGCTGGCGGTCCTCGAAGTCGGGAGCGGCGAGGCGGCCCGAGGGGCTTTGAAAATGGCGGACGACTACATGGCCCTGGCCAAAGTTCAAGCGGAAGCAGAGATCCTGCGGTGAGCGGAACGCGGCGCAAGACATCCGTCGTCCCCTGCAGTGGGATCGGCAAGAGCCTCGGGGCCGCGGCCCGCGAAGCGGCTTTTATCCTCGCCGAGGATCTTCGCCCCGACACAACGAAGATCGTCGCGCTTTCCCTCCTTGTTATGGGGGACGAGCAAGCGAAGCGTGAGGTCGCCGGCAACGAGGCCGTGGCTATCGACGGCTGTAAACTCGAGTGCGCCGCCAAGGGACTCGCCTGTTCGGGCGCCGCCAGGGTGCACAAGGTCGCGGTCTTCAACGTCGTCCGGCGCCATCGCGGCCTAAAGCCCGAAGGCGTCTGCGATCTTAACGAAGATGGGCTGAGGCTGGCCCGAGCGACGGCCGATGAGGCCGCTAAGATCGTCGACGATGTCGACGCGGAGGGCGGCCATGCCTAATCTGCCGAGAAAAAAAGTGGGTTTGATCTCCTGCTCGGGCGAGGAGCTGCCGGAGGGCACGGTAACCCGAAGGGCCGTCCGGAAAGTGCTCGAAACGCTCCGCCCTGACGATACCGTGACGCTGTGCCTGCCGCTGTTTCTTGCCGGAGGTGAAGGCGAGCGCGCTTTCGCCCGCCACTATCCGACCATCGCCGTCGATGGGTGCGATAAACGGTGCGCCGCTCTTGCCACGGAAGAGTTCAGCGCGAAGCCGGCCGCGTCCATTGTCGTGAGCGAGACTGCCGACGCCGCCGAATGCCATGATATCGGCACTGCCCGCCATTTGAACGAGGCGGGGATGCAGCTCGCCGATTCCGTTGCGCGGCTCATCGCCGAGGAAACAGACAGGCTCCTAAAAAAGCCACGACGAAAAACGTCCGGATTAGCCGCCGATTTTGGCGGTTGCAGCTGTAACTCCGGCCTTCCCTCGGGAACGGTGCGCATCCTCGGTCGGGCGACGCGAGTCGCCGGGCTTCCTCCCATTCTCGCGCAATTCAGTGACCAGGAGAGAGGGCCGGACCAAAAAACGGCCGCGGCTATTTTGGAGGCCGTGAAGATTTATAACGAGGTTCCGGATAGTCAGCAGCAGGCCTGGAAGGAAGCGCTGTTCCTGGAATACGTTCAGTTTCTCAAGGAGAGAGACTGATGGCACGGACGGAGATCTATGCGGCCTCAGTGGCCTGGACGGGTGGCCACCGGGGACACCTGAAGCTCGGCAACGGGCCGGAGATGGATTTCTCCGCGCCGCCGGCTTCCCACGGCGAAGCCGGCGTCCTCACCCCCGAGGACGCCTTCGTCGGCGCCGTCAACACCTGCGTCATGCTGATGTTCATCTGGGCGGCCGAGCGCTTCCGGCTGGATCTTGCCTCCTATGAGTGCCGGGCGGAGGGAACGAAGCTCATCGAGCTGGACAGGACGGAGATATTCACCCAGGTCGTCTTAAAACCGCGGATCGTCGTCCGCGCCGGGAATGAACTCCCCGAGGCCGTCGAGAAACGGGTCCGCCGCGGGCTCGAAGCGGCACAGAAATTCAGCCTTGTCGCTAACTCCGTCAAAAGCAAAGTCATTATCGAACCGGAAATCCTTATAGACACGCGCCGTGGCGGAAAATAATGAGGTTATAAGATGGAAATCAAGATTCTGGGCCCGGGATGCCCAAGGTGTGGAGAGGTCGAAAAACGCGTGATTAACGCGCTCGCGGAGCTCAAGGTCGCCGCCGACGTCGAGAAAGTCACCGACATCAAGACGATGATGTCCTACGGGATCCTGGCGACTCCCGGCCTGGTCATCAACGGAAAGGTCAAATGCGCCGGCCGGATCCCGCGACTCGAGGAGATTAAAGCCTGGATCGGGGAGGCCGCCGGCTGACATGGGCGATATCAATAATGAACGGCTTGCGGCCAAGATCATGAAACAGCTGAAAACTGAAGGGGGATTAAACATTGTCTAAAACCGCAAGAACGCATTTAGTCTTGGCCTTCGCCCTGCTTACGGTCGTCGGTTCCATCGGCCTTGCCGCGAATTCCCCGGCTGACCAGTCCACCCCCCACATCTGGGCCGTCAAGGGCGAAGTCCTGGTCACGAACCGTCTGGATATCGACTTTTCCAAGTACCAGGTGACGTTCCTGGAGCTCGGCGCCGACCGGTGTATCCCCTGCAGGGAAATGCAGCCGATCATGAAGGAGATCGCCGCGGCCTTCCCCGACAGGGTTCAGGTGATTTTCTACGATGTCTGGAAGGATTCCGCCCCGGCCGAGAAATACGGCATCCAGCTCATCCCGACCCAGGTCTTCTTGGATCAAAAGGGAAAGGAGATCGCCCGCCACGTCGGGCTCTTTCCCAAGGAAGAGATCCTCGAGCTCCTGAAGAAGCACGGGGTCCGCTGAGCTGAGGAGAGATGGAAAGCCTCTTCGGCGATATTTCCGCACTCCTCCAGCATAGCCCGTGGCTGGCCATCGTCGCTGTCTTTTTGGGAGGCGTGACGACGGCCCTGAACCCCTGCGTTCTGGCCATGATCCCGCTCTTGATGGGCGTCGTCGCTGGCAACGAGGAAACCACGACCGTAAGACGCTCGCTTGTCTTTTCGCTCTTTTTCGTTCTCGGCTTGGCCATCACCTTCACGGTACTCGGACTCATCTCCGCTCTTATGGGACGGATGTTCGGGAATGTCGGGCAGTTCTGGAAATATGTGGTGGCGGGCGTCTGCTTCTTAATGGGGCTGCAGCTGCTCGGCATTCTCAAATGGAATATCCCTGTTCCGACCGGGATCCGGGTGAAAAAGCAGGGCTATATCGGCGCCTTGCTGTTGGGACTGCTGTTCGGTGTGGTTTCGACGCCGTGCGCCGTTCCCATTCTGGCCGTGCTCCTGGCCTTCGTGGCGGAGAAGGGGAACGTCCTTTATGGCGGATTCCTTCTCTTCGTCTACGCCCTCGGGCACTCGGCACTCGTCCTTATTGCGGGAACGTCCGTCGGCGCGGCCAAAGGGCTTCTTGAATCGAAAGGCCTGCGCAAGGCACACGGCGTCCTGCAGAAGTTCGCTGGCGTTCTGATTATCGGCATCGGATTGTATTTCCTGTTTTGGCGCTGACTAAAGTGAAAGGAGATCTCGCATGACCCCTGGAAACCCGAGACTCAAGTTCCTCGACCGCTACCTGACCCTATGGATCTTTCTGGCGATGGCCTTCGGAGTCGGGTTGGGCTACTTCGTCCCCGCTGTCGTCGGCTTCATCAACAAATTCAAATCGGGGACGACCAACATCCCCATTGCCATCGGGCTCATCCTGATGATGTACCCGCCCTTGGCCAAGGTCAAATATGAGGAACTCGGCGACGTCTTCAAGAACTTCAAGGTCCTGACGCTCTCACTCGTCCAGAACTGGGTCATCGGACCGCTCCTGATGTTCGCTCTGGCCGTCATTTTTCTCCGCGACAAGCCCGAGTACATGTACGGCCTGATCATGATCGGCCTGGCCCGCTGCATCGCCATGGTCATCGTCTGGAATGACCTGGCCCAGGGGGACAGGGAATACGCGGCCGGACTCGTTGCCTTCAACTCGATCTTCCAGGTCCTGTTCTTCTCCGTCTATGCCTATATCTTCATCACCGTCTTTCCGACCTGGCTCGGCCTCAAGGGTACGGCGGTCAATGTCACCATCGGGCAGATCGCCAAAAGCGTCTTTATCTATCTCGGCATTCCCTTCCTGGCCGGGCTTATCACCCGCTTCAGTCTGCTCAAGCTCAAGGGCCGGACGTGGTACGAAACCAAATTCATCCCGCGGATTAGCCCGATTACGCTGATCGCCCTCCTCTTCACGATCGTCGTCATGTTCTCGCTCAAGGGCGAGTTCATCGTCAAGATCCCGCTTGACGTTCTACGAATCGCCGTGCCGCTCCTCATCTACTTTATTGTCATGTTCCTCGTCTCATTCTTCCTCAGCCGAAAGGCGGGAGCGGATTATCCCAAGGCGGCGACGCTGTCGTTCACGGCGGCCAGCAACAACTTCGAACTGGCGATCGCCGTGGCCGTGGCCGTGTTCGGCATCAATTCGGGGGAGGCCTTCGCGGCGGTCATCGGACCGCTGGTTGAAGTGCCGGTCATGATCGGCCTGGTCAATGTCGCGCTTCATTTCAAACGCAGGTATTTTCGGACGCCCGCGGTCCCCGGAGACCGGGCGTGAATCGTTACGCCAAATGGGGGGACCGATGATGGCGATGGATCATCTCGATCAGCGAGGGAACTGCTCGCGTTGGGGGGCCTTCACGGTCGGCTCGATCGCGGGCCTGGGATTCCTTGTGGCGGCCGTCGTCACGGGCCGATGGGTGCTCACGGCTTTTCCCGTGGGCCTGCTCTTCGGGTTCTTCCTGCAGAAGGGGGACCTTTGCGGAGCGTCTGCCTTCAGCGAAGTCCTTCTCATGAGGGATGGAAGGAAAATCTTCGGCTTATGGACCGTGATCGTCGTTTCGATGATCGGATTCGCCGTGGCCAGCCTCTTGGGGCCGATTTCGCTGAATCCCAAGCCCCTACTCTGGGTGATCGACATTGTCGGCGGGCTCGTCTTCGGCGCAGGCACCGTGTTGGCCGGGGGCTGCATCAGCGGGTGCCTCTACAAGTCGGCGATGGGCAACCTTAATTCCATCGTCGCGCTGCTGACCATTCCGATAGGCATCGCTTTCGTCGAGCACGGCCCGCTCACCGGGTGGGTCGCGAAGATGAAGACGGTCAAGACGACGGCTGCGGGAGGCGGGCCGATCACGCTACCTTCGCTTTCGGGTCTGCCGTTCTGGGCCTGGGCCTTGATCTTCACCGGCCTGACAGCCGGGGTCGTCCTCCTGCGGAGGATGAAGCGCGGAGCTCGGGACTCCAAACCGGTCCCTCCCGCGCGCCCAGGCGGGTCTCCCGGGCTGTTGTCCCGACCTTGGAAGCCCTGGCAGGCGGGGATCGCCGTCGGCCTTGTGGTCGTGGCCTCCCTCTTCTCGTCGGCGGCCGCCGGACGCAACTACCCTATCGGTGTCACGCACGGCGTTCTCCACGTTCAGGAGTTGCTCACGGAATCAAGCCTAATCCACATCGCGGGTCCGCCGGCAAAGACGACCGCACCGGCTTCCGTGTTGGGCGCCAAGAAGATCACCTGGTGGCTCGTCCTGGTTGTCTTCGGCACCTTCTTCGGCGCGTTGGCCTCCGCCTCGCTCCAGGGCAGGGTCCGGCTCCAGTCGAAACCTCCGGAGCAGGTCGTGACCGCCTTGTTCGGCGGATTCCTCGTTGGCGCCGGTGCCGCCATCGCCACGGGCTGTGTCGTCGGCAATATCATGTCCGGTTGGCCCCTGATGAGCGTCGGCATGTTCTTTTTTGGCATGGCCGCGGTCCTGGCCAACTGGACGATGACCTATTTCTTCATGATGGGAGGGCGCCTGAACGACCTGCCGGGAACGGTCGGGAAGATGTTCAAGCGGAACCGCTGACCGAGCTCGGCAAGGCCAATTGTCACGGTCTTTATTGAAAACTAACAATCTTATTCGATCATAACCGCGGCTGGAATGTCCAGTAGGTCCGAGGGAGAGAGAAATGGAAACGAGCACGAAGAAGACCCGGGTCCTTTTTGTCTGTGTCCACAACAGCGCCCGGAGCCAGATGGCCGAGGCGTTCCTCAGCATGCTGGCCGGGGACAGGTTCTCGGCCTCGAGCGCCGGGCTCGAGCCAGGGACGCTCAACCCGCTAGCGGTCGAGGTCATGAGGGAAGCCGGGCTCGATATCTCGCGGAATCACACCAAGAGCGTCTTCGACCTGTATAAGCGCGACGAGCTTTTCGCTTACGTCATCGCCGTCTGCGACGCCGAGGCCGCCCAGCGTTGTCCGACCTTCCCGGGGATCACGCGGACCCTCATCTGGAGTTTTCCAGACCCGGCCTCGTTCACCGGATCATGGGAGGAGCGACTGTCCAAGACGCGGCGGGTTCGCGACGCTATCAGGGCAAAAGTCGGAGAATTCATCAAGGACGCCGCCTCGGGAGAGCCCGCCGCCCTGGATTTGTCCCTGAAGGCCGACAAACGCGAATAACGCAAGCTCGCCCCCAATTGTCTTTGACCTCCTTCGGCACCTGGAATACAATTCTCTCCTCTTCACGGGGAGGGCTTGCGCATGACCAAGCGGCGCTTCGATAAACGTCAGGCGGACGGAGAAGCCGTTCTCGTCACGGGGTGTTCTTCGGGTATCGGCCGGCACGCCGCCTTAGCATTGGCCGGGCAGGGGTTCACGGTGTTCGCGACAGTTCGGAGGGAGGCCGATGCCGAATCTCTTCGCGGCTTGAACATGCCCGGGCTCGTGCCCGTCTGCCCCGTCGATCTCGCCGATCAAGAGGACGCCACCCAGGCGGCCGCGTTCGTCGCCGCTGAGCTGGCGCGGAGAGGCAAGAACGGCCTCTATGCCCTCGTCAACAACGCCGGGGCGGGCCGGCCGATGCCCGTTGAGCTTCTGCCGTTGGCCGAGTTCCACACGGAGCTCCGGGCGCGCGTGCTCGGTTCGGTCGCTCTCGTCCAGGCCCTCCTGCCTCTCTTGCGCCGGGCGGGAGGACGGATCGTCTGGATCATGACCCCGGCGCTCGTTCCCACGCCCTACGTCGCCAGCATCCATGCCTGCGATTTCGCCGTCAACTGCATGGCGCGAACACTCGACATCGAGCTCAAGGCCTGGCATATCCCGAACATCATGATCCGTTGCGGAGGCATAAAGACCCCGGCGGGATTGAGGACCGTGTCGGATATCGAAGCCGTCCTCAGGGACGGGCCACAGGACCGCATCTCCCTCTATAAGGAGGCCCTCCGGAAGTGGGCCAAAGACATGAAGGCGTTCGATGAGAAACGCACGGATGCTGAGAAAGTCGCGGAGGTCGTCGTGCGGGCCCTCACGGTGGACAAGCCCAAACGGCGATATTCGGTCGGTCACATGGCCAAGGCCGCCGCCTTCCTGGAATTTCTGCCGCAACCCGTCGCCGATTGGATTCTGAAGAAACGGTTTTGAGCCGTTTGCCGATTTTCATATAATCTAGGGCCATGGAAGACATCTCCCGGGGCGTGCGGTCCTTCACCATCGGCACGGCCATCAGCCGGGTCATGGGCCTGGTCCGGGAGATGGTCTTCGCCCACCTCTTCGGGGCCAGCCAGAGCGCGGCCGCCGACGCCTTCAACGTCGCCTTCCGCATCCCGAACATGCTCCGGGACCTCTTCGCCGAAACCGCCCTCTCGGCCGCCTTCATCCCGGTCCTGACGAGCGAGCGGGCCAAGGGCAAGGAATACCAGAACCGGCTAGCCTCGAACATCTTCAACGTCCTGTTTCTCGTCACGGGCACGGTCTCCGTCATCGGCCTCCTCGCCTCGCCTCGCCTCGCCAAGTGGATCGCCTTCGGCTTCGGCAAGGTGCCGGGCAAGATCGACCTGACGGCCCAGCTGACGGCCGTCCTCTTCCCGTTCCTGCTCGTCGTCAGCCTCGGCGCTTGGGCCATGAGCTACCTGAACACGGAGAAGTCGTTCTTCGTGCCGTCGGTCGCGCCGGCTCTCTTCAACCTCTTCTCGATCCTCTTCCCCGTGCTGATGTACGGCTGGTACGTCGCCCGCGGCAAGCAGCCGATCTTCGGCATGGCCATCGGCGTCCTTGTCGGCGGCCTGATGCAATTCCTGGTCCAGGTCCCACTCGTCTATAAGAAAGGCTTCCACTACAGCCTCTACATGAGCCTCCGCGACCCCGAGTTCCGACGGGTCATGGCCCTGTTCATCCCTGTGGCCATCGGCCTGGCGGGGCCGCGGATCAACGTCCTCGTCAACACCATCCTCGTCACGCCCCTCAGGCAGGGGAGCGTGAGCTGGCTGAACTACGCCTACCGGATCATGCAGCTCCCTCTGGGCCTCTTCGGCGTCGCCGTGGGCACGGTGACCCTGCAGTCGCTCTCGCGGCTGGTCCTCCAGAACGACGTCGCCGCGGTCCGCTCGCGACTTTTAGACTCGCTGAAGATGGCTCTGTTCCTGACCGTCCCGACCTCGGTCCTCCTCGCCTTCCTGTCGCGGCCCATCACTCGAGTTATCTACCAGCGGGGGCATTTCCGGCCGGAGGACACGATCCCCACGGCCGTGGCCCTCATCCTCTACACATTGGGCATCCCCTTCATCGCCGGGCTGCGCAACGTGGCCGCGGTCTTCTACGCCTACAAAGACGCGCGCTGGCCCATGTACGCCAGCCTGGCCTCGGTCGTCCTGACCATAGCCCTCAACGTCTCCCTCATCGGCGTCCTGGGGTTCATGATCTTCCCGCTCTCGACGAGCCTGGCCGCGGCCGTCAACTTCTGGATGCTGGTCAAGGTTCTGCCGAGGAAGATCGGCCGGGTCGAGTTGGGGCCGCTCGCCGGATATACTCTCGTCCTCGTGCTCGCCGCCCTCTGCGGGGGCGGGGCGGCCTGGGCCGGCAACGCGTGCTTCGTCAGCGCCTTGGGCAGCCGGTTCTGGGCCGCGCTCGGGAGCGTCGTCGTCAACGGTAGCTTCGGTCTCCTCGTCTTCTACGGCGCCTCGCGGCTCTTCGGCATCGCCGAGACGCGCGATTTTGTCAGGCGCTTCCTCCGGCGCTGACGCTAAATCGGGGACACAATACTCATTTCCGATTTTCTTCGATTTGCCGGAAACAGAGCCTGTCTTTTTCAGGACTTTTCCCGGGGCTAATTCGGAAATGAGTATTGTGTCCCCAAATAAACGGCGTCGGGAACCTCCCTCCCGGTCTTTGATATAATACCTATCAATTCGAAACGGGAAAGTGGAGGCCGAAAATGGTCAAGAGATTCAGCGACGAAGCCAACGCCGTCCTGGACGACATCATATTCGCCCGCCGGACGATCCGAGCTTTCGCCAAGGATGGACCGTCCCGGGAGGTGATCGAGCAGCTCATCAAGGCCGGCCTCCAGGCCCCTTACGCCGCTTTGGCCGTGGCCGGCCGGGATGATTTCCGCCGGTTCTTCGTTTTCACCCAGGGCACGCCGGCCATCGCGGAGGCCGGACGCCTCATTCAGGAGGCGGCCCGTCGAAGGTTCGAGGAGGCGCTCAGAACCCGAGGACGGGCGGCGGTCGCCGGCGACCGGGATTTTCTGTACATGGACAGGCTCAAGGCCCTAGCCGAGAACGGTCTCCCTACGTTGAGGTCCGCCCCCCACTATATCGTCGTCGCCGAACTTCAGGGAATCCCCTCGGCCGGACTTCAGTCCCTCGCCCACACGCTCGAGAACATGTGGCTGAAGGCCACGGCGCTGGGGCTGGCCTTCCAGCTCATCAGCGTTACGGAGTCCATGGCCGAGGACGAAGCCTTCGTCCGGCTCCTGGGCCTACCCCTCGGGGACTATGTCCTCGATGGCTGCGCCGTCGGCTATCCAGCCGCCGAGCCGCCCGCCGCGAAGCGTCTGGAGATGAGCGCCGTCACGAAATGGTTATAAAATGAGGGCACTGCTCGGCAATGATGGTCCGGCTATCCGGCCATGAACGATCCTGCAGCCGCCCCTGACGCGCACGCCGCATCCCTCCGGCGGACGGCTTTGACCGTCTCCATGTTCTCCGCGTTCCTGACCCCCTTCATGGCTTCGAGCATGAACGTGGCCATGCCCTTCATCGGCAGGGAGTTCGGGCTGAGCGCCGTCACCCTCGGCTGGGTCCTCACGGCGTATACGCTCGCCGCCGCCATGTTCCTCGTGCCGTTCGGCCGCCTGGCCGACCTTGTCGGCCGGAAGCGGATCTTCGCCCTGGGCCTCGGCCTCGATATCGCCGGGGCGTCTATCGGCGCCTTCGCCCCGTCCGCCTTCCTGCTCATCCTGGCCCGGGCCGTCCAGGGCGTGGGCGGCGCCATGATCTTCGGCACCGGGATCGCCATCGTGACATCCGTTTATCCGCCGGGCGCCCGCGGGCGCGCCCTCGGACTGAACACGGCCGCCACGTACACGGGCCTCTCCCTCGGACCCGTGCTGGGTGGATTCATCGTCCACGCCTGGGGCTGGCGGAGTGTCTTCCTGGTGACGGTACCTGTCGCGGCGACCGCCCTCGTCCTCACGATCGTCCGGCTCAAAGGCGAGTGGGCCGATGCCCGGGGCGAGGGGTTTGACATCACCGGGTCGGTCGTCTTCGGCGCCGGCCTCGTGTCTTTGATGTACGGTTTCTCCCGCCTGCCTTCGCCCTTTGGCCTCGCGCTCACCGCCGCCGGCGCTCTGGCCCTGGCGGGCTTCATCGTCTTCGAACTTCACATCCCGGCGCCGCTGCTCGACCTGCGCCTTTTCCGCCACAACCGCGTCTTCGCCTTCTCCAACCTGGCCGCCCTCATCAACTACAGCTCGACGTGGGCCGTCGGCTTCCTCCTCAGCCTCTACCTTCAATACATCAAGGGCCTGCCGCCGCACCGGGCGGGACTCGTCCTCGTCGCCCAACCCGTGGTCATGGCCCTCTGCTCTCCCGTCGCCGGCAAGCTCTCGGACCGGACCGAACCGCGTCTCATCGCCTCGCTCGGGATGGGCCTGACCGCGGCCTCGCTCCTCTTTTTCGGCTTCCTCGGCCTCCGGACATCGTTCGGCGTCCTCGTCGGCGGCCTGGCCGTCCTCGGCCTCGGGTTCGGGCTCTTCTCGTCGCCCAACACCAACGCGGTCATCGGCTCCGTCGACCGACGTGCCTACGGCGTCGCCTCGGCCACGCTCGGCACGATGCGCCTCTCCGGCCAAATGCTGAGCGCCGGCGTCACGATGATCGTCTTTTCCCTCTTCCTCGGCCGGAGCCCCATCGTCCCGGACCTCTACCCGGTCTTCCTGGCGGCGGTCCGGTCCGCCTTCGTCTTCTACGCCTTTCTTTGCTCGATAGGAGTTTTCGCTTCCCTGGCGCGCGGCACGAGGGGATTGAAAACCGCTCCCCCTCGCGTATAGAATAAGCCTCCGGAAGAGATCGAAGAAGGAGAGGCCATGACCATTTCACGCAAGAGTTTCCTGAAGATCGTCGGCTTCGGCGCGCTGGCCGCGGGGGCCGGGACGTACCCGCCGGCGGCGCGGGCGCTCGAGGAGTCGCGGGCCGCCGCGAGAACGCTCAAAATCAAGGACGTCGAGATCTATCTTTTCGACCTTCCCCTGGTGGCGCCCTTCCGCATCGCGATCGGCGAGATGAAGGCCGCCAACGACCTCCTCGTTCGTGTCGTCACGGACCAGGGCGCCGTCGGCATCGGCGAAGCCTGCCCCTTCCCGCCCATCACAGGCGAGACGCAGGCGACCAACGCCGCCGCGGCCAAGGCCATCCGCGATATGCTCATCGGCAAGGAC
>Ga0315280_10000173_pt1 | contig 122881 bp, 124 predicted proteins | sample YL17G06_40_MG_FD_203697 | JGI IMG/M metagenome (GOLD analysis project Ga0315280, IMG submission 203697) | Sediment microbial communities from Yellowstone Lake, YNP, Wyoming, USA - YL17G06_40 | ecosystem: Environmental > Aquatic > Freshwater > Lake > Sediment | place: USA: Wyoming | collected... | reverse complement strand
CTCCAACTACAGACCAAACATCTACCACCTCTACAACCACTCCCACAACCACTTCCACAACCACTTCTACAACCACTCCAACTCCAACCCCTACACCTACACCTACACCTACTCCAACCCCAACTCCTACACCCACACCGACTCCCCCAAGAGAACCTGGCGAGACCGATGAAGATATTAAAGCAAAAATTGCAGCCCTTGAGGCGCAACTTAAAACTGCTATCGACCAATTAGAAAGAGAAAAAATAGTCCAATCATTGGTGGAGCAAATGGCCAAATTGGGATTGGCCTATCCGACAGATTATTTAAAATCCTTGATTACTCCTTCAAAAACCGAAGCTGAAAGGCGTCAGGAAATTTATGATAAATATGGAATCGCCAATATGGAAACTGCCGCCTTTCAAACTCCTGATAAAACTTTTGAAGACATTTATAAACAGGCCTATGAACAGGCAGGATTGGGCAGTTTAAAAACCCAAATAGATGCGGCCCAAGCCGAACTGGATAAAGCAACTGCTGATTACAATTCCGGCGTGGAAGACATCAATAAAAACCCCTGGAAGAGCGAAGCGGGAAGAGTCGGAGCAGTGAGAAGAATTTATGAGGCTTACAATGCAACGGCCACAAGATTGCAGGCGAAAGTTACCACTTTGCAGAATCAATATGACAGAGGAAAAACCGAAGCGGAAAATGTCGCCACCAGAACTTTATCAGAATTAGAAAAGGGAACTCAATTGGCTAAAGAAAAATTAGATTATCTTACTAAAAGAGCTGAGGCCGATTTGGAATCCGCTCAGACCCTGGAAGAAGAAACAGCCGCAAAAGAACTTTACAGATATTATCCTCAATATGTGGCGAATCTTGCCATTAAAGAAACGCCGGAATTGAAACAACTCGATACCGGAGAATGGGTTTGGATTTACAAACCATCAAGCAAAAATCCCCAAGGGTTGGTTGTAAAGACCGGTGCGCAGGGAAAGACAACCTCGGAAGAAACTTATTTATCAGATACCAACTACAGAGAATTGTTATTAAAGGGAATAACCAAAGAAGTGGCCGATGCGGTAATGATGTCTCTTAAGGAGGGCTTAACCTTAGAACAAATCAGACAAGGATTGGTTCAAATTTATGGTGAGAATCAAGGTCATCTATATTTGGATACCATTATACAATATCTTCAAAACGAAACAACGAATAAGAATGTTTTTCAATTGAAAACAGGTGGATAATATGCCAACAACTCAAGAGATATTATCAGCAATAAGGAAGCAGGCCCCTGCGAAAGCTACCCCGCTATCTGGGAATACAAAATCCTTAAAAGCAAAGGATATTTTTGAGGTAATAAAAAATACGAAAGTTAGCCCCGCGCCAGCCGGCGGAATTGCCAGTCAAGCAGTAAAGATGGCAGGAAATCTTTCCGGATCCACGCCTCCAACCTCTGTCGGAGCAGTTCTCGGTCAAGCGGGGGGCAATCTATTAAAGGCAACGGAAACTCTTCCGGAGGCCACACTTCCTAAAACAACGCAAACGCTTCAAGCGAAAATATCGGAGCTTCTATCCAAACAAGAAGAACTTACCACCTATAAAGGGTCGCCAATTAAAGAACCAACCCCCGCAGAAAGAACTCAAGCTGGTCATTTGGTTACCGATATTTTGGTTCATGAACATCCTGAATTGGTTGATCCGATGGAGTTCTTTAAGAAAGGATTGACTTTTGGTTGGGGAGATGTGGTGAAAATAAAACCAGTTACCATTAAACAAGAAACATTTCAGGCCCTTGGAAGTTTGGGTGGAATGATTTTGGCCCAGGCAGTATTAAGTCCAATTGTGGGCGGAATATTATCCAAAATCCCGGGCGTTGCCAAACCGCTAAAGATACTCGCCGAACAAGTGGCGAAATATCCGTGGAAGGTTGGCTATCCTCTTTCTGTTGTTAAATCGGCAGCATGGGGCGCTATTTTCGGTGCAGTGACCAAAACTGACAATGTCAGAGAGTGGGCCAAAAATATCGTTCAAACTGCCGGACTTTTTGCGGCATTTCAAACCCTGGCCTATCCAGTAATTGAATTTTTCAGACCCGTTTATTATGCGGTCAAATCAGGGAAGGTGACTGGCATATCCAAAGAAACGAAAACAATGCTGATGGAAAACTCCGATCAGTTTAATCAGATTCTCACCAAACAGGAGCCGGTTTGGTTCAAAAGCGAAACCAATCCCAATGAATTTATTAAAGTCACCCAGAAATCAGTTGATTTGGTGCGGGCGGATAGCTCCGGATTAACAACCGAACAAATGCGGGTTATTCCCTTTTTGAGACAAGCGGATATTGAGATTTTTCACTATGAGCCGTCTCTTTATGAAAAATTAAAAGGGTTTTTATCCAAAACAAAAGCACCAGAAATTGTGGTTCCCACAGAAGAATTGCCGGCCATAAAACCTGCAGTTCCCGCCGCGCCAAAGGCGCCAGTTGGCGGTCAACCCGTTGTTTCGCCAATCATTCCCGAAATTCCGAAACCATTGGCGGAAACGATAACGGAAATTACCAATGCCACTCCTTTTAATGAAGTGGACGCCAAGATTGGTGAGGCATTAAAAAGTTATCCGGCCTATAATAAATTGATAAAAGGCGATATTACTCGCGCCATTAAAGACGCTGAACAAATCAGTGGAGTGGCGGAAGTTCCCAAACTAATCTCCAAAGAATTTCAACCATTGATAGAAGAAGCAAAATGGGAAAAAGGAATTGAGAGACCTTTCAAATTTGACCCAGATTCTACCGTTAATGAAGGAAGGTTTAGATTATTGCCTCCAGAAAATATTGAAAAAGGGACTTATTTTAGACGCAAATCTTCAACGGAGGGAGTTTTTTATGTAATGGGTAAGAATGTAAAAACTGGCAAATCGGAAATTCAGGCAATCCGTTTTAATAAATCTATAATGCCAAAAGAAAAGGCATTAAAATGGTGGGAAGCGAATAAAGATAGATTTAATTTTAATCAAATAGTTAAGGGGGTTGAAGAGAAAAAACTCGTTAAAAAGCCAACATTCAAGAAACCAGAAGAATTTTTGGATGAAATAGACAAAATCATTGCTGGTAAAATTTCAATGAGGCCGCCAGTTTCTATTAAAGCAGATTGGTATGAAAGTTTGGGAAGGGGAAATTATATGAGGATTTTTAAAGGCGGTCGGTTTACCCAAACAGCAGACGAGGTGGCAGATAAGTTGGGAATGACGGAAGACGAATTGAAAGAAAAAATTGTCCAAAGATTAAATCATCCGACAGAAGATTTGGAAGCAATTTATTTAAGAAACTTGGGATTGGAAAAACTAAAAACAGAAGCGCCCTCTATCGGCGGTTCAATCAGGATAACCACCGAGGGTTCAATTACCAAACCAACTACCCCTTATTTTGTTTCTCAATTAAGGATTCATTTCAATAGTTTCAAAGAGAGATTCGAAGAAATTATCTCTAAATTTTCTTTTTACAAAAACGCACCTATGGAATTAAGAAACGCCATCAGAATTGAGGTGATAGGCGGATTAGATAAGGTTTATGAAAGCCGGAATAAGAATCAAATTATTCTCTGGGGCGGAATGGCGGAAAAAGACATAGTCCAGTCAATCGAGATAATTAAATTGCGGGATCAACTGGCTCGGATTAAGGCCGATAAGGGAAATCCAACAATTACTTTGGAAGAAGCACAAAAGGCGTTAGATGCGGCCGAAAAAAACGCATCGCCTGAGGCGATTGAATCGGCGGCCAGATACAGATTACTCGTTAAGAAATATACGGATGATTTGATAGAAAGGGGGAAACTTGAACCCGAAGAAATGATGGATGATTATATGCGGCACTATGTCGTAGATTATACTCCTGAGTGGGTTTTTAATAAGGGCATTCCCGCCAGATTGAGACAACCATTCAGAGGATATTTGAAGAAGGCCGGCAAGACTACAAAGGCATACAGAGTTGATTCCGAAACTATCTTAGGACAATTTTTGGAGATGGACCACGATAATATGATTGAGGACTTTATTGTGAAATGGTCCGAGCATTACAATATCAAACCAAAATTGAGCAAGGAAAAATTGGCAGAAGTTTTGGGTGTTGACAAAGAAACCGGTAGGACGAGGTCTGTAAAACCCGGCCGGATTTATATAATTGATAAGAAAAGATATAGAGGATTCAATCCTTCCATGCCGTTTGGCAGGGTTATTTTCCCAACCGAGGAAGGCCTGTTGGCTTTGGGCAGATACAGGCAAACCTATCTGATTCCCGAAGAGATTTATAATGCCTTCAGAGATTTTTCGGAAAAAGGAGGTTGGATAATCCATATTCTCAATAAGGCAGTGAGTCAATGGAAATCACTGGCCATTCTTTCTCACTTTCAGTCTTTTAGCATTAACAATATGGTTGGCGATACCTGGATGTTGCTTTCTCAATCTCCCGAACCCTTTAAAGTATTAAACGAGCTTCCGGTGGTCTTCAATTATTTGGTTCAGAAAAAACTTTCTCCTTATTTAGAAAGATTGGATAAATTTATTAAGGATAACGACATTGTTGAAGGAACCTACATTAAAGGAGAATTGCTGAAGATAAGAAAGGCCCGCAATCCCTACTATTATATTCTGCAAAAAAGTCAGACGGTTTCGCAATTCCGCGAATCCATTCTGAGAATTGCCAACGCTTCCTATCTGCTTAAAGAAATGAGGAAGGGAAATGCCGTAAAGCTTATTAAATACTTTTCTTATTTGGGGTTGGATGGTTTAACGGAAGAACAAGCGCTGGGCAAGATAGCCAGAGATATTTTGGTGGATTACAGTTGGACTTCAAAAACATTCAATAGATGGGTTAGGGGATTCGCCTTTCCTTTCGCAACTTGGTATTTCAAGGGAAGCAGTATGATGTGGAAGTTTTTGAAAAAACATTGGGGCAGGGCGCTGATTGGATTTCTGCTCGCGCCGGTCCTTGCTTCCTTCTTTAATGATAGAAACAAAAAAACCAGAGAATTAGAAGCAGAATTGCCGGAATTTATACAAGATAGGGTTCACTTTATTTTAGGAGAAAATCCCGATGGATCGGTAAGGGTGTTGAATTTGCAATTGCCGCAAGACGCTCTAATCGGGACAAAGATATTTTCCATCGCAGTTAATCAGGTCAATTTGGTCGCCATTGGAGCAAAAAGTTTGAAAGAGGCGGCTGTCGATACCATCAAGCAATGGGGGATTAAAGAAGCAAAGGGAATTGCCTATTTAACTAATTTCTTTGCCAGATTTTTTATAGGTCTTTTTAAACAAAAAGACCCCTATGATAATTCTCCAATTTATCCAATGGATCCCGATAAGATGTCTGAAAAAAGTAAATTACATTATCAAGTCCTATTCTTTATTAAAACAACCTTTCCTATTATAAATGCCTACATTAAAGATTACACATTAGGAAAACCGATTGATGTGACTATAAAAGACATTATTGATAAATTGGTCGGATTGGGTGCTTTGGGGATAAATGATATATGGAAAAGAGATAAAGTTTTCTATGAGGGTAAGGAAATTGAATGGGAAGATTATGACAAAAAAAAGGAAATGGAGGGTAAAAAATTGGAAATTTTAGACAAATTAGAAGATAAATGGGTTGCAAGTGGTCTTTATCCGGAGGATTTTATTAAGACGGAGGAATACAAAAAATCCCTTGAGGAAATGAGGGATATGTATGCCGAATATGTGCCGGAATTTAAAGGGATTCCAATTGAGAATATTGCTGTTGGTTTGGGAGAAACATTAACTAATCGTCTTGGTAATAGCACGGATAGTGCCAGGCATTGGTATGGGGTTCAATTAGAAAAAGCCAAAACCGATGAAGAAAAAAAGAAACTTGGAGAAAAGTTAAAGATATTGAGACAGCAAAATTTAATTGATGCACTTAATACTGGTTCGAGAATAACTACTGATGTTTTTCTGAAGTATTTAGAGGGTCGTTGAGACATTTTTCAAAGTTATTTAAAGAATCATTTTCACATTGTTCAGAAAGTTCTGGATGGTCGTTAATACATTTTCTAAAAATAGGCAGAGAATATTCAGAGCACCGCTTTAATCTTTCGGAAGCATTATGTATCTGCTTTTCAAAATCAGTTTGGGATTTTAGGAACATTAAAGGATAAGAATGAAAATAACCCAAATAAATTAGAATGCCTAAAATAATAAAAACCAATATACAACTAATTATTTTAGTAGTGGAACTTGTGGTATTAATGTCATCATCATAAAGATTTCTCATAATTTCCATTATATCCCTCAATTAACTCTTATGCAATACAAACCATCAAAGACAGAGAAAACAAGCCCCAAAAGTCCAATGGCCGAAGATTGAAAAACAAATTAAAAAGAGTCGGAAAAACAATAATCAAAAACTATGAGCATATTTAACTTATTTTTAAAACCAAAGGAGCGGAATTTTATCTCGGGCGTGATTGAAGACTCGAGGCCGCCGGAAGAAAAGAGAAAGGATTATCAAGCAGAGGAAGTTTTCGGCGATGCGCCTTTGATTTGGATTGACTGGAATGAATGGAAAATGAAGCCGGAGAACCAAAAAATGCTGACCGATTTTCAGATTTACAACCAGGACGGCAGCGGTTCCTGCGTGGCGAACGCGGCGGCTTTAATCCTTTCAATCCAGAACTATCAGGAAGAAGGAAGATTTTTCAAGTTTTCAACACGGGATATTTATAGTAGGAGGTCTAATAAACCAAATGCAGGAATGATTATTCAGAATATGGCGGAAATCATCACCAAAAGAGGGGCAACCTTGGATTACCTCTTGCCGGCTGACCAGCTGAATGAAGCGCAGATGAACGACTTAAGCGATTACAAACCGAGCTATGAGGCGGTAGGGCAGATTTACAAGGCGGCAAATTATCTATTTGTGGCGGCATCAATTGACAAAGTCGCCCAGATTTTAGCCAAAGGAGACCCCGTAGGGTTAGGCGTGGCTTTCGGAAACGGCGAATGGGCCAAAGAAGTGCCGACAATTGAAATGCCTCTCGGCCAAACGCCGTGGCGCCACGAAATCGCCGCCCTGCCAAAAGGGTTCTTCACTTACAACGGAAAAAGAGCTATTTTGATTCAGGATAGTTGGGGAGTGAACACCGGCTTAAACGGCAGAAGGATTTTGACGGAAGATTGGTTCACGGACAGAGTTTTCAGCCCGATCTATTTCGGCAATTTGAACAATTTGGCGATTTTAAACGGAGGCATCGAGAAACCGAAATACGAATTTAAGAATGATCTGGGATATGGAATGAAAAACAGCGAGGTGGCAATGCTTCAGAGATGTCTGGGATATTGGAAAGATGCCGACGGCTATCTATTTCCTCTGACCCAGGAGCCGACAGGCCATTTCGGCGGTCTGACATTGAAGGCGGTCAAAAGATTTCAGGCACTCTACGGAATCGAGCAGACGGGATTCGTTGGCCCGATAACACGGGCAAAATTGAATGAGATTTTTGACTAAAAATTAAAGGTCGTTTAATGAAAAATTAAATATTCAATATGGAAATCACAATTTCTTGGGGCCTGATAATGGCGATGATTATTGGATTGGTTGAGATTGGCAAGAAAATAGGGTTGCCCGATAAGTTTTGTCCATTGTTGGCATTAGTTTTAGGCATTGGATTCGCCTTGCTTCTACCCGGTTTAAGCACTACCAGCATTATTTTTGGCGGAATCGTCGTCGGATTATCTGCTGTCGGCTTGTTCAGCACTGTGAAAAATACCGTTGAAGGAATTAAGGGAAAATAAAGAGCTTCATCAGCTTCGGCTGGTGAGCAGAGCATATCAGAAGTGATGGGTTAATAAATTGACATATCACTTTCTCGGTTAAATGATAGGTTCTGCTTACTGGCTGAACATATTGTTGTCTGGAATAGCGGGCAGGGCTTACTGCCGATTATGACAAAATTCTTTAAAAAACTACAGCTTCTACTGCCTACCGTAGTAATTATAGCAACCATGCTTGGAATGCTATGGACGGCGACGACCGTGACAATCAAGTTGCTAAATGAACAAACGGTGGCAAGTCAAGGTGTAGTTCTAAGGGAATTAACCCAGCGTGAGCAATATAAACTTTATCTTTACAAACAACTTAATTACAACTTCAAGGCTTACAAATTGTTAAGCCGGATTATTAATTGCGAAAGTGGTTGGCAACAATTCCGAAAAGACGGTTTAGTGGTAATAAGCAAAGGAAACATCGGTCTCGGGCAGATTAACCGACTTGCCCACGAAAAAACTTATACGAGAATGGGATTGAATATGGCTGACCCTTATGATAATTTGAAGTTCACAGTTTTCCTTTATAGAAGAGATGGGGTGGGGCCATGGTTAAGTTGGTCGGGATGGTGTTGGAATAAATAAAAGCCGCGCCCTCTGGATTGGATAAAATACGCGGCACAAATCGTCATTTGTTTTGGACAAAATATTTATTCTGTCATATAATATAACGAATTAGACAAAAATTTGTTTCAGTGCTGTAATTCCAATCTTTAAGATGGTTTTATGATACTCCTTTGATACGCCGCTAATTTGAAGCCCTTGACATTCTTTTACTTCCGTTTAATTTAGAAGTAAAGGTCAAAATTAGAAATTAGCCCATTGTCCCGAAAAGGGATCGACCATAAGGGTTGATGCGACCGGTGGGATTTGCTATAATCAAAACATCCCTAATTAGGGATGCACGCCTCTGCCAAAAGCGGAGAAACGACACAAACCCACTGAGTCGCATCGGTGGGTTTCGTGTCTATGAGAATTAAAGAAAAATATCAGGAGTATCTCGATTATCTTCAAAGAAAAGGATTGAATGAAAAAACAATCAAAAAACATCGTAGATATTTATTCGGCGCGCTGTCTCATTCAGTTGAAAAAATTAGATTGAAAGATTTGAAACTAACCGATACGGCGAAAATTATAGAAGCGGGAAGCAAACACGGCAAATGCGGCGCGCAGGATGCCATAGTCGTTTTCAGAATGTATTTGAAATTTCTGAGAGAAAGCGGACTCGAACCTCCTTTTGATTGGCGAGATGTTGAAGTGCCGAATGTTCCGGCGCCGCTGGTTGAATACCTAACCCCCGAAGAAATTGAAAAAACGCGAAAAGCGATTCCTCTTGAAACATTGGCGGGATTAAGGACCCGGACATTGTTTGAAACTTTGCTCCATACCGGCTTGAGAATTACCGAAGCGATATCATTAAACAGGGAAGATGTGGATTGGCAACGCCGCGAGGCAAAAGTTCTGAATGTCAAAACAAAAGAATGGGGGATGGTGTTTTTCAATCCGGGAACATTGGCTTGGTTGAAAAGATATCTTAAAGTCAGGAAAGACGAATTGTCAGCGCTTTTTATTTCTGGACGCGGCAGGCTTATGGCGGTGAGCGCCAGAAATTATTTGTGCAAGATAGCCAAGAAAATCGGAATCAAAAAACACCTCTGTCATCATATTTGCCGGAGGACTTTCGCGACTAAACTGATTTTTGAAAATGTTGATATTAAAAGTGTTCAGACGCTTTTAAGACATAAGAGCGAACGAACGACTTTGAGATATTACATTGGAGTGGACGAAGAAAGAATGAAAAAATTGCACCAAAAAGCGATGAAAAACTTTTAGATAGGATAAACTGTGGATATCCGAAAATAAAGTGTAGGTTTTAAGCCATTTTTTAGGGTAGATGAAACGCTTCTGGCCCTTGACTCGTTTTAATTTATGAATATACTTAAAGGTAGATGTGGATAACTTATGTTGAAGACACCAAAAAAACCAAAAAGAATAAAATATAGAAGGATTTTGGAGGCAGAATTTCGACGGCTAAAAAGATTGGATGAACGGGAGAGAAAATTAAGATTTTATATTTTACCAGCAAGCCGGATTCTAAAACAGGTCAAAAAATAACCGTTCTTTTTATTTAGGCGGAAAACAAATTAGGATGGTTTAGCCATCTTAGCGATTAGCACTCTTGACATTAGAGTGCTAATTCGTGTATAATGGCCTCAATGTTAACTGAACGGCAGAAGAAAATCTTAAGTTTTATTGTGCGGGAGTATTCCAGAAAAGGCGAGCCGGTTGGCTCCAAAGAATTTTCCCAGAAATTTTTTCCGGATTTGAGTTCGGCGACCCTGCGCCGGGAGTTTTTTGGCCTGGCGCAAAGCGGATATCTTCTTCAGCCATATACTTCCGCCGGCCGCATCCCGACTGATAAGGCCTATAGATTTTTTGTGAATGAAATTTTGGGTAATGAAAAAAATATTGAGGAAGAATCGGAACATTGGCAAAAGAAAATACAAAAAGTAAAAGCCGACAATAAACAAGCAATTTCGCAGTCAATCAAAATGATTGCGGATTTTTGCGGCGGATTGGGAGTCGGCTATTTGCCCGCAGAGGGCCTGATCTATAAAACCGGATTAAAAAATTTATTTGCCCATTTAGCGGGAATTTCTTTTCCGGAAATAAATCAGATATTAGAAGACGTGGAATTGATTGATCAAAGAATCGAGAATGTTTTTGAGGATTTGATGGCAAACGAACGAGCAGTTTTTATCGGCAAAGAAAGTCCGATTACCAGAAGCGATAATTTGAGCATTGTTTCACGGTATTTGCCGCTGGGGCAAAAACGATTAATTTTATTGGTCGGCCCAAAGAAAATGGCCTACGAAAAGAACCTTTCTATTTTGGAGGCCATTGCTAATATTTTGGAGTAATATGGAAGAAGCAAATGATAAAACCAAGAAAGAGGCGGCGGATATTCCAGAAGCGAATGTTTTAGAAATAGAACGATTAAAAGAATCGCTGGCTGCCTGTGAAAAAATGCGCGACGATTATCTGGCTGGTTGGCAGAGGCAAAAAGCGGATTTTTTGAATTATCAGAAAGATATTGTTAAAAGAACCGAAGAAATACTTAAATTGGCCAATGAAGATTTAATCAAAGATTTACTGATTGTTTTGGACAGTTTTGACATATCCCTTAATTCCTCAAAAGGCGAACAATTGAATGCGTCTGAAAAAAGAATTGTTCAGGGGCTGGCATTGATTAAATCCCAACTGGAAGACGTCTTAAGAAAAAAAGGAGTGGAAGCGATTGAAACAAAAAATCAGAGATTCAATCCGGAATTCCACGAAGTCGTAGAAGAAGTGGCCGCGGAAGGAGAAGAAGGGACGATAGTTGAAGAAGTGGTCCGGGGCTACTGCTTAAACGGCAGAGTCATTCGGCCGGCAAAAGTTAAAATTATTAAACACAAATAAAAGGTCAAAAATAAAAATTTAAAAATAAAAAATAACTATGAGCAAAATTTTAGGCATTGATTTAGGGACAACTTTTTCGGCGATGGCTTATGTTGAAGCCGGCGAGCCGAAAATTTTGGAAAACAAAGAAGGCGGAAGAATTACGCCTTCGGTTGCGGCCATTGCCAAGAATGGCGAGCGGTTAGTCGGAATTTTGGCCAAGCGCCAGGCGGTTACCAATCCCAAAAACACTATTTTTTCGGTTAAGCGTTTGATTGGCCGCAAATTTAGCGACGCCGAAGTCCAAAAAGACAAAAGCCTCTTGTCTTATGAATTACGAGAATCAAGCTCTGGCGGCGTGGAAATAAAAATGGGAGAGGATTGGTACCGACCGGAAGAAATTTCCGCCATGATTCTTCAGAAGTTAAAATTTGATGCTGAGGAAAAATTAGCCGAAAGAATAGAAGAGGCGATTATCACGGTACCGGCTTATTTTGACGACAGCCAAAGGCAGGCGACCAAAAATGCCGGCGAAATCGCCGGATTTAAAGTCCGCCGGATTATCAATGAGCCGACTGCCGCGGCTTTGGCTTACGGCCTAACCAAGAAAAAGGACGAAAGAATTGTGGTTTACGATTTTGGCGGCGGCACTTTTGACATTTCAGTGCTGGAAGTTTCGGGAGATACAGTAGAAGTAAAAGCCACTGGCGGCGACACCCATTTGGGCGGCGACGATTTTGACCATAGAATTATCACTTATTTGGTTTCGGAGTTTAAAAAACAGGAGGGCATTGATTTATCCAAAGATTCTTTGGCTTTGCAACGCTTGAAAGAAGCGGCGGAGCGAGCCAAACATGAACTTTCTACTGTTTTGGAATCGGAAATCAATCTTCCTTTTATCACCTCGGACGCTTCGGGGCCGAAACATTTTCTTATGAAATTCAGCCGGGCGAAATTGGAAGAATTAGTCAGGGACTACATCGAACGTTCCATTGAGCTGGTTAAGCAAACTTTAGCCGAAAAAGAATATAAAGTTTCGGATATTGACGAGGTGATTTTGGTCGGCGGCCAAACCAGAATGCCTGCCATGCAGGAGGCAGTCAAAAAACTTTTTGGCAAAGAAGCCCACAAAGGTATTAATCCGGATGAAGTGGTGGCGGTGGGCGCGGCAGCTGAAGCCGGCATTCTTCAGGGTGAGATTAGAGATGTTTTGTTGTTGGATGTGACCCCGCTTTCTTTGGGTATTGAAACGCTCGGCGGCGTTTTCACCCGCATCATTGACAAGAACACCACCGTTCCGACTGCTAAAACTCAAATTTTCTCAACTGCTTCCGATAATCAAACTTCGGTGGAAGTTCATGTTTTGCAGGGCGAACGGGAAATGGCGCAAGACAATAAAACTTTAGCGCGCTTTATTTTGGACGGCATCCCGCTGGCGCCGCGCGGCATTCCTCAAGTGGAAGTGATTTTTGATATTGATGCCAATGGTATTTTAAATGTGACGGCCCGCGACAAGGCCACTGGCAAGAAGCAGTCAGTTCGGGTTGAAGCCTCCACCGGTTTGTCCAAAGAAGAAATTGAAAAGATGAAAAAAGACGCTGCGACATACGGAATAGAGGATAGAAAAAAGAGAGAAGCGGCGGAATTAAAGAATCAGGCCGAAAACCTTGTTTATTTGGCGGAAAAAACAATGCGCGAAGCCGGCGACAAAGCTACGGCTGAAGAACGGAAAGAAGTTGAAGATAAGATAAACGACTTGAAAGACGCCATAAATAACAACGATACCAGCCGAATCAAAGAAAATACCCAGGCGCTTTCTTTGGCGATTCAAAAAATTGGTGCTAAAATGTATCAGGGTCCTTCTCAAAATAAAGGTGAGGAAGGTCCCCAAGATGTCGATTATAAAGAAAAGTAAAATCCAAAAATTAAACTCCCCTTCAATTTAGGATTTTCAATTGAGGATTTTATTGGGTTATGCCAGCAATCTCTTTGATTTCCGAAGAAAAGCCCGAAAAAAGCGGGTATTCTTGGAAGATTTTGATTTTCGGCATTTTGGGAATAATTTTGGCTTTCGCCATCGGTTTTTCAACCAGCAAGATTTTTTTGAAAGAACCAGTTATTGGTTTGCCGGCGACACTGGTTTTGTTGTTAGCGATAGTTCTTTTTTTGATTAATTTTTCTTTGGAAAGTGTTTTTGCTCAAAGCTTGCGCTGGCCGATGATTATTCTTCAAAGTGTGGGGGTCGCGGCCGGTTTGTATTTGGGCCGACCAAATAATTTTTTGATTTGGCAATTGGCGTGGATTGTTGTTTTTGTTTTGTTGTTTTGGTTTGCTCGGCACTTGATGCAGGCCGCGGCCGAAGATATGTTGAAGCTGCGCTGGCATCGAATGACGAAAAAGGGGCTTGCCCAAATTTTAACTGCTTTTGCTCTTTTTATCAGCCTCAGCTTAGGCATCTTTCTTTGGCAGGGGCCCAATAAGGAAATTATGATTCCAGAAAATACTCTTATTTCAATTTTAAGTCCCGGCAATTTTATCGTCCGCATTTATTTTAAAGATTTTGATTGGCAGATGAAAATTGATGATTTTCTAAAAATACTGGCGGAAAAAGCAGTCAATTCCTCCTTGGAAAAAATGCTGGGCAAGAGTTTAGAGGAATTGCCGGCAGCTTATATCGCCAGCCAAAAACGAGCTTTTATAGAAGAAAATATTCCGGCCCTTAAAAACCAAATTTCCCAATTGGTTGGTTTTTCAATTAAGGGCCAAGACACCTTGGCACACATTGCCTATCAATTTATCTCTCTTAAACTGCGAGCCCTGCCCCCCAGCGTTTATCAGATTATCTTGGCCGTTTTTATTGTTTTGCTTTTTTTCATTTTAAAGGCAGTGGGAGTTTTGGTTTCAATAGTGGCGCGGCTTTTGGGATACTTGGTTTACGAAATTCTATTGGCGCTTGGTTTTATCCATATGATTTATGAAGGCCGCACCAAAGAATCCATCGTTTTGCCATAATTGTCTAAAAATCAGAAAATTATGGACAATGATTATTATAAAATATTAGGCGTTGCCAAAAACGCTTCGGAAGAGGAGATTAAAAAAGCTTATCGCCGTTTGGCTCATCAGTATCATCCGGATAAAGCTGGCGGCAACGAAGAAAGGTTCAAAGAGATTAACGAAGCGTATCAAGTGCTTTCCAATAGACAAAAGCGGCAGCAGTACGATCAATTCGGTCAGACATTTTCCGGCCAGGCCGGACCTGGTTGGGATTGGAATTTTGGTCAGGGATTTCCGGCCGGCGGCTTTTCCTCCCAAGGCGGGCCAGCCTCTGGCTGGGATTTTAATTTCGGCACTGATTTTGATATGTCTGGCGACTTGGGCTCGATTTTTGAAGGTATTTTTGAAGGATTGGGTGTGCGGCGAAAGCGTCGGACCGTGCGTTCCGGCTCTGATGTGCGAATTGTTGTGCCGGTTACTCTGGAGGAGGTGGCTACCGGCGTCAAAAAGGAATTGGATTATGAAACCTGGATAAAATGCGATGCCTGCCAGGGTCGGGGCCATGAAAAAAACTCCGATTTTAAAACCTGCGAAACTTGTGGCGGCCAGGGCGAAATCAAAGAGACTCGCCAAAGTTTCTTCGGCGCTTTTACGCGGGTAAAGACCTGTCCCAACTGTTTTGGTGAAGGCAAGGTAGTAGAGAAAGTGTGCCGAAGTTGTCACGGCCGAGGCCGCATCAAAGCCAAGAAAAAAGTTGTTATCACCATCCAGGCCGGAGTCAATGACGGACAAATTATTAGATTGGCTGGCGCCGGCGAAGATGGAGAGCGGGGAACTTCGAGCGGCGATTTGTATGCGGAAATTCGGGTTCAGCCCCATCCGCAATTTAAGCGAGAGGGAGCTGATTTGATATATGAGAAAAAAATTTCCGTGGTTCAAGCAATTTTGGGCGGCGAAATAGAAATTTCCACCATTATTGGCAATAAAATATTGGTAAAGGTGCCTAGCGGAACTGAATCGGGGAAAATTTTACGAGTCAGAAACAAGGGGCTGCCGCATTTTGGCCGGTCAGGATTTGGAGATTTGTTGATTCGTATTAAAATTGCCGTTCCTGCTAAAATTTCTTCTAAGGCCAAAAAACTTTTGGAGGAACTTGAAGGAGAAATTTGATGAACATCACTTTTACTTATAATGTTCGACATTTTGATCCGCTCAAAAATCGGCAGAAAGCCGAAGAAGAGGCGGAATTTGACTCGCCCAAAATCATCCGCGATATTAAAAAAAACCTGGAAAGTTTGGGTCACAAGGTTTTTCTGGTGGAAGCCGACAAGAACGCTTATTTAAAATTCAAAAAACTGAAACCGAAAATTAACTTGGTTTTTAATTATGCCGAAGGCATTTATGGAAAAGACCGCGAGGCGCAGATTCCAGCGATGTTAGAAGTGCTTGAAATTCCTTATACCGGCGGCTCGCCTTTAAGTTATGCCATCGGCTTGAATAAAGTTAAAACCAAGGAAATTCTGGCTTATCACGGGATTTTAACGCCGAAATGGCAGGTATTTAAAACCGGCAAGGAAAAAATTTCCAAAAAATTGAAATTTCCTTTACTTGTAAAACCTCAGGCCGAGGGTTCGAGCAAGGGAATTTTTCCCCGGAATTTGGTGAAGAATGAGCACGAGTTAAGAAAAATCGTCAGAGAAGAAGTTAAAAAATACAAGCAGCCGGCTTTGGTGGAAAAGTTTTTACAAGGCCGGGAATTCACCGTCGCTGTTTTGGGAACGCCTCCCAGGGTCTTGCCGATTATTGAAGTGAAATTTGATGAATTGCCCAAAGGAATGCCGAAATTTGATCATTATGAGGCCAAGTGGATTTATGACAATCCGAAATTCAAGGCCGACCCCTTGATTTGTCCGGCAAAAATTTCCAAAAAATTGGAAAAGCAAATAAAAGAGTCGGTTTTAAAGGCGTTTGAAATTTTAGAAATGGCTGATTGGGCGCGATTTGATATTCGATTGGATAAATATGGCCAGCCCAATATTCTGGAGGCCAATTGTCCGCCCGGAATTATTCCGGACCCCAAAGAAAACTCGCGATTCCCCAGAGCGGGGCGAGCCGCGGGATTAAATTTCCAGCAATTACTCCGAGCAGTCATTGATTCGGCGCTAAAGAGATACAAAATTAAACTCAAAATTCAATAGTTATGAGTGGATTAACAAAAATAACAGTTTTTATTTTAGCCCTGGTCGTGTTGGCCGTTGTAATTGTTAGCTCGCATTATTTTGAGTCACCTTATTATAAAGGAAAAATCGTAGTGGCTTTGGGCGACAGCTTAACTTTTGGGGTTGGAGCAGCGGCGAATGAAAATTACGTCAGTCGTCTGGCCCAAGCATTAAACATTAAAATTTTTAATGAAGGGGTTAATGGCGATACCACCGAAGAAGCTCTAAATAGAGTCCAGGCGGATGTTCTGGCTCTTCATCCCGACGCTGTTATTATTTTATTGGGCGGCAATGATTTTTTGGAACAGATTCCCATAGAAAAAACCAGGGATAATTTGGCGAAAATCATAGATATTTTAAATGAAAACAAAATAAAAGTTGTTTTGGTCGGCCTTCATCGTCAGTTTCTTTCCAATTATGAAAAAATGTACGAGGATTTGGCGAGAGAAAAACATGTGGCGGGTTATGTGCCGGATATTTTGGGCGGGATTTATCAGCATCTGGATTTGATGTTTAATGACATTCATCCCAATGCCAGCGGTTATAAAATTATGGCGGAAAGGATTAAACCGGTTTTGTTCCGCGTTTTAATTACTCGCTGATTTTTTGCCTTTTTTTATTGTTTTGTTATTATTATAAGAGCAATTTATGACCCCGCTTCTTATTTCCATTGTTATTTTATTGGTTTTCGGCGTCGCCGCGATTTTAGTGGCGCTGTCTTTATTTTCGCGGCGCCTAATCAAACATCGGGAAAACGATCAATCGTTAGTGATGCTGCAGAATCAGATCAATGAAATTGTCCGGACCATGGACAATAAATTGGGAGAATCAACGCGGCTGATGCAAAATCAATTTGGCCAGAGCGCGAAAATTATCCAAGAGGTGACGGAAAAACTGGTTAAGCTTGATGAAACCAATAAACAAGTGGTTAATTTTGCCGACCAATTGCAGAATTTGCAGGATATTTTAAAAAACCCGAAGCAAAGGGGAATATTGGGCGAATATTATTTAGAGACCGTTTTGAAAAATGTTCTGCCGCCCGGCTCTTATCAGATGCAGTATAAATTGGGTAAAGATGATGATGGTAAGGATTTGATTGTTGATGCAGTGATTTTTGTCAAAGACAAAATTATTCCCATTGATTCCAAATTTTCTTTGGAAAATTACAATCGTTTGTTGGAAGAACGCGATCCGGGCCGCCGTGAAGAGTTGGAGAAAGCCATCAGGCAGGATTTGAAAAATCGTATTGATGAAACATCAAAGTATATCCGGCCGAAAAAAGGAACTTTGGATTTTGTGTTTATGTTTATCCCGGCCGAAGCGGTTTTCTATGATTTATTGATTAACAAAATCGGCTCGGTCAATGCTCGGGATTTGATTCAATATGCCATCTCGGAGAAAAAAGTGATAATTGTTTCACCAACCTCTTTTTTGGCTTATCTTCAGACCGTTCTTCAGGGACTCAGGTCTTTACAAATTGAAGAGTCAACCAAAGAAATTATTAAAAATATAGAGGAGTTGCGGCGCCATCTGATGAGTTACGACAGTTATATGAAAAAATTAGGGGCAAGCTTGGGGACAACAGTTAATATGTATAACACCGCTCACAAAGAATATATCAAAATTGACAAGGATGTTTTGAAAATTGCCGATAAATCTGCTAACATTGAACCGCTGGTGATTGATGCTCCAAAATACGAAGAATAAAAATATGCGAACATTAATTCAAGACATTGTTAATAAAAAAGGCAAAGAAGTTTTATTAAAGGGCTGGGTGGATACGCGGCGCGACCACGGCAAGCTTATTTTTATTGATTTAAGAGACCGAACCGGTTTTTGCCAGGTGGTCTTTTCCCCCAAGACCGAAATTTATGAACAAGCCAAAGATTTAAGGGGCGAGTGGGTGGTAGAAATTACCGGCCAAGTGAACGAACGGCCCAAAGGGATGGAAAATCCAAAAATTCCCACTGGCTTCATGGAGGTAGAAGCCAGAGATTTAAATATTTTAAACCAAGCAAAAACTTTGCCGATTGCTATTGATGATGATGGCTTGGAAATTGGCGAAGATAGCCGGTTAAAATACCGCTACTTGGATTTGCGGCGGCAGCGTTTGCAAAAGAACATCCGGATGCGACACCAGGTCGTTCAATTCATCAGGAATTTTTTGACAGCCGAAGGTTTTGTGGAAATAGAAACCCCGATTTTAACTAAATCAACGCCGGAAGGAGCACGCGATTACGTGGTGCCTTCGCGGCTTCAGGCCGGAAAGTTTTATGCCCTGCCGCAATCACCTCAGCAATATAAGCAACTTTTGATGGTGGCGGGAATGGAAAGATATTTCCAAATTGCCAGGTGTTTTCGCGATGAAGATACAAGAGGTGACCGCCAGCCGGAATTTACTCAGCTGGATCTGGAAATGAGTTTCCCAACGCAGGAAGAAATTTTGGGCTTAATCGAAAAGCTTTATACGGAAATGGTTAAAAAATTATTCCCTGAAAAGCATATCAGTCAAACTCCTTTTCCGCGACTGACCCATAAAGAAGTAATGGAGAAATATGAAAGCGATAAGCCAGATTTAAGAAAAAATAAATCAGATTCCAATGAATTGGCCTTTTGTTTTGTGGTTGATTTTCCGATGTTTGAATGGAAAGAAAGTGAAAAACGTTGGGATGCGGTTCATCATCCATTTACTAAAACCCAAAACCCAGAGGATTTACCCGATAAAGAATTTATTGGAAAATTAAAAAAGAATCCGGAAAATTTTTTGGCCCATCAATACGATTTCGTCTGTAATGGTTGTGAAATAGCTGGTGGCTCAATCCGGGAGCATAACCCCCGGATCCTAGAGGCGGTTTTTGAAATAATGGGCAATGAGAAAGAAGAAATTCAGAAGAAATTCGGCCATCTGCTGGAAGCTTTTGAATACGGCGTGCCGCCTCATGGCGGCATTGCGCCGGGCATTGACCGCTTTGTTATGATTTTAATGAATGAGTCGAACATTCGCGAGGTAATTGCTTTCCCCAAAACCGGCGATGGCCGCGATTTGATGATGAACGCGCCGTCAGATATTGACCGAAAACAATTAAAGGAATTACATTTAAAAATCACAGATTAGTTTTAAGAGGCGTTTATCAAGCCAGTTGCTTTTCGGCGCTTTTTGTGTTAAATTTTATTAATATGAGTACAAAACTCAATGTTTTGCTAAGAAACGATAGAGACGCCAAGGTTTTGCGCCGGGAGGGTTTAATCCCGGCCGTGCTTTACGGCCATAAAATTAAGAATGTGGAATTGGCAGTCCCCAAAAAGGAATTTGGCAAGGTTTATCAGGAGGTGGGAGAAAACACAATGATTGAACTGGATTTGGAATCTGGCGTCAAAAAAGAAAAGAGGCCTGTTTTGATTTCCGAAGTTCAATACGATAATTTGGCCAGTGAGCCGATTCATATTGATTTTTACCAGGTGCGCTTGGACGAAAAAATCGCCGCTGATATTCCTGTGCATTTCGTCGGCGAAGCGCCGGCAGTTAAGGCCTTGGGCGGAATTTTAGTCAAAGCTATTCACGAAGTCAAAGTTGAAGCTCTGCCCCAGGATTTGCCGCATGGTTTTGAAGTTGATTTGTCCAAATTGGAAAATTTTGAATCCAGCATCTACATCCGGGATTTAGCCGCTCCGCCGGGAGTAAAAGTTTTACTTTCTCCGGAGACAGTTATTGTTTCGGTGACGCCGCCCCGCTCCGAGGAAGAATTGGCCGCTGCCAAAGAGGAAGTGGCTGAGAAGGTTGAAGAAGTAAAAGTTGAGACCGAAGAGAAGAAGGTTGAAAGAGAGCAAGAAAAACTGGAGAAAGAGGAGGGCGCCCCCAAAATCAATGAGTAAAAACACGGAAAAACCAAAAATTTTGTCTGATGTCATTCCGCGTGGCGCATTCTCAGTTTTTAGAAAAATCGGCGACCCCCTGGGTCGTCCGGCCGCTTCATTTAAGGAAATCCCAAAAACACTGAGAAATATCCTGGTGATTTGTCTGACACTGGTTGTTTTTGTTGTGTTTTCCAACACTCATTTTTCTATTTTGGCGCCGACGGCTCTATCCCAAAGCAGCGACGAAGAGCGCAAAAATTTAGAAACGGAATTAGGGCAGATTGAACAGGAAATCGATGATTATGAAAAGACTATAATTGGTCTGCAAGACCAAAGAAAAACTTTAAATCAGAGTATCAAATTATTAGATGCAGAAATTAATAAATTAAATTTGCAGATTAGGGCTACAGACATCCAACTCACGAAATTAGATAAAGAAATATTTTCTCTTCAGAAAAATATTACTTTTACGGAAGGGGACATCGGCCGGATAAAAATTCTTTTGATGGGTTCGTTGCGGCAACTTTATGCCGATGACAAGCAGACAATTTTGGAATTAATTTTAAAAAACGAAAAACTCTCTGACTTTTTCAATAACATTAATGCCTTAACGCTTTTACAAAACGAGACGCGCGACAATCTTGATAAATTGGTGGAATTAAAAACCGATTTACTAACCCAGAAAGACACCCTTTCGCTGGAGCGGCAAGATGTTTTGAGTTTAAAAAACATCAAACAAAATCAAAAGTCCCAACTGGACCAAAAACGAAAAGAGAAAAACAATTTGATGACCGTAACTAAGGGACAGGAAAGCAAATACCAGGACTTGTTAAAAAAATCCAAACAAACAGCCGCCCAAATTAAAAGCCGCATTTTTGAACTTTTGGGCGGTGGCGAATTGACTTTCGGTGAAGCTTATAAATTGGCGCAATTTGCGTCGGAACAGACCGGAGTCCGGGCAGCTCTGATTCTGGCGGTTCTTGACAGGGAATCCAGTTTCGGTCGCAATGTCGGCAAATGCAGTTGGCAAACAGCGATGCATCCGATGCGTGACCAGCAAATTTTTCTTGATTTAACCAAGACCTTGGGTATTAATCCTGACAGCGTTTCTGTTTCTTGTCCCAATAGCGATGGCACATATGGCGGGGCAATGGGACCGGCCCAGTTTATTCCCTCCACTTGGGCCAAATATCAAAACCGGATTGCGGCAATCACCGGAAATAATCTGCCATCGCCATGGCGAAATGTTGACGCTTTTGTGGCCACCGCCCTTTATTTGAAAGATGTTGGTGCTGATGCTCAAACCTATGCCGCCGAAAGGAAAGCTGCAGCAATGTATTATGGCGGCTCACGTTGGCGGACATATTTGTATAGTTATGGTCAATGGGTTGTAGAAAGAGCGCGTAGTTTTGAAGAAGATATCAAAGATTTATCAGCTTAACAGTTAAAGACAAAATCCCGACTTCAAGTCGGGATTTTGTCTAAGTTTGTCTGGGATAAACCATCGTGCCACAGTTTTTAGGTTGCGGTGCGGTGGTAAATTTTGAAAACCGAATCCAGATCGCCGTCCATAATTTCTTCTAAATTGTGGAAATTTTTTTTATAGCGGTGGTCAGTTAAACGATCCTGGGGGAAATTATAGGTTTTAATTTTTTCCGAGCGGTCAGCAGTGCCTATTTGCTGGCGTCTTTCCTCAGAAATTTTCCCTTGAGCTGCAGTCCAATTTAAATCATATAGCCGGGCTTTTAACAATTCCAGAGCTTTTTCTCGGTTTTTAAATTGAGAGCGTTCACTTTGGCAGGCAACAACGAGGCCGCTGGGTTTGTGAATTAATCTGGCGCCAGTTTCAACTTTATTAACGTTTTGGCCGCCCGGGCCGGAAGAACGGAAAAATCCCACTTCTAAATCTTGGGGATTGATTTGAATGTTGATGTTTTTCGGTTTGGCCAAGACCGCTACGGAAGCCGTGGAAGTATGCACTCGGCCGGATTTTTCTGTCTTCGGAATGCGCTGGACGCGGTGGACGCCCGCTTCATTTTTTAAAATCTCTACGCCTGGACCGGTGATTTCCAGGGTTATTTCTTTTATTCCGCCAATGGATGTTTGATTGGAATCAATAATGACGGCCTGCCAGTTTTTGCGCTGGCTATATCTTTGGTACATGCGGAAAAGCTCTGACGCAAAAAGGGCGGCTTCTTCGCCGCCGGCGCCAGCTCGAATCTCCAAAATAATGCTATTTATTTCCTTCATAAAATCATCGCTTGCGCCTCTTCCCGATTTCCTCTTTCTTGGCAAGTCGCCGCTTAAATCGCTCAACTCTACCGGCAGTATCAATAATTTTTTCTTTGCCGGTATAAAAAGGATGACAAGCGAAGCAGATATCTATCTGCATCTCCGGCTTAGTTGAACCAATTTCAAAAACGTTGCCGCAAGCGCATTTCACTTTGGCCTTTGGATAATATTGGGGATGGACGTCTTTTTTCATAATAAATATATTTTACTGATAAATTGAGAAAAATCAACTCCGAGCCTCAGCATTGCTTTTTTATTTTTTTTCCATACAATATATCTATATGATAAAGGCAGAAGTAAAAACCGACCCTGATTCATCGTCAAATAAAAACCAAATCATCAAAGAAATGCTGGAGGCCAGAGTGTGTTATGGCCATCGTTCTTCCACCACCAACCCCAAAATGAAACCGTATATCAGCGGCACTAAGAATAATTTTGAGGTTGTTGACCTTGAAAAAACTTTTGAAGCTCTGGAAAAAAGCAAAAAGTTTATGGGAGAGCTAGGTCAACAAAAGAAAACACTGCTTTTTGTCGGCACCAGCCCAATTATTCGGGATTTGGTTACTATGGCGGCGGAAAAAACCAGAAGCCCATATTCGGCCTCGCATTGGATTGGCGGTTTTTTGACTAATTTCAAAACGATTTTTAGCCGCCTCAAATATTTTCGTGAACTGAAAGCAAAGGAGGCATCTGGCGAGCTGCAAAAATATACCAAAAAAGAACAGATTAATTTCCAAAAAGAAATTCAGAAACTTTCCCAGTTATTCCTGGGCCTGGAAGAATGTCAGGGTTTGCCCAATGCCCTTGTCGTTGTAAATGTTAAAACGCATGAAACCGCAGTGCGGGAAGCCAAGAAATTAAAAATTCCGATTATTGGAATTGTTGATACAGATTCAGAGCCGCAATTGGCCGATTATGTCATTCCTGCCAGCGACCACATTCGTTCAAGCGTTAATTACCTTTTAAATCAGCTCGTTTCGGGATATAATGCAAGCGAGGGAGAGTCGCCCAAAACCTAAAAAAATAATAAAATAATAAAATGGATATAGACCTTGTTAAACAATTGCGCGATTCAAGCGGCGCTTCAGTGATGGAATGCCGGAATGCCCTTGAGGGGGCAAAAGGCGACATTAATAAAGCTCTGGAAATTTTAAAGAGAAAGGGTCAGGCCGCGGCCGAAAAAAAGAATAGTCGGGAAACAAAAGCAGGGCTAATTGAATCCTACGTTCATAGTAACGCCAAAATCGGCGTTCTCTTGGATTTGCGCTGCGAGACTGATTTTGTCGCCAAAAACTCTTTATTTAAAGAATTAGCTCACGAGATTGCTCTGCAAATTGCGGCAATGGCGCCCAAATATATTAGCGAGACTGATATTCCCGAAGCGGTAATCAAAGAAGAAAAAGAAGTTTATTTAGACGAGCTGAAGGATGCCGGCAAGCCCGAAAAAATTGTCAACCAAATCATTGAGGGTAAGTTAAAAAAACGCTTTTCGGAAATTTGTTTATTACATCAGCCGTATATTAAAAATCAGGATCAGACCATTGGTGAATTAATCAAGGATTACATCGCCAAAATTGGCGAAAATATTAAAGTTGAGCGTTTTGTAAGGTTCGAAATATAACTTTTGTCTTTTGAATTTTTAATTTCTTTAAGTTATGTTCGATTTAATTCCCCAGATTATTTTATTTTTGGCTTTGGGTATTATTGTCGGTCTGATAGCCAAAAATATCCCCAAAGTTAAAAAATTTCCTCAGCACGAAGAAATTCCCGGGCCATTATTGGCGCCGAGCGAGAACAAGTTTTTTAAAAAAATTCCGTTGGAGCAGTTAAATACCAAATTTAATCAACTATTGGAGAAACTCCTCCGAAAAATGCGGATTACTATGATGCGAACGGACGCTTATTTACAGCGGCGCTTGGAATCATTGAAAGATTACAGCAAACCAAGAACGCTTTTTAAAGCGGAAGAAAAGACTGCAGAAAACTTGGAGTCATCCGAGTCAATTTCAGAAGAGGAAGTTTCAGAAGAAAATATGGAGGAGATTGAGGAGAAATCAAAATCTATTAATGGTTTGGACAGTTCGGCGCAGAAATCAGGCGATGATTTTATGATGCCAGAAGACAAAATACTGCCCGTCAGCGAGGAGTGGGTGGTGAGCGAAACCGTGATAGTCGAAGAGGTGGAGCCGCCGAAACATCAGAAAAGAAAAGCGGATAATCACCAAGAAAAAAATAATTAGAATTGGCGTCAGTCCCGCACCTTTTGCCGAGGTAGCTCAACGGTAGAGCAATGGTTTTGTAAACCAGAGGTTGGAGGTTCGAATCCTCTCCTCGGCTCATCGGCAAAAGGTGCGGGATAAACAGTTGCATTTTGAATTTTGAATTTCTTTGGGGTAGGTGGCGGAGTAGACAAACGCACCAGACTGTAAATCTGGCGGCCACAGGCCTACGCAGGTGCAAATCCTGCCCTGCCCACTCTTGCCAGAGTAGTTCAGTGGTAGAACGCTTTCTTGGTAAGAAAGAAGTCGGGAGTTCAATTCTCCCCTCTGGCTCTAAAGGACTTTCTCTAAATTTTCAAGCCGTAAGGTGCAGAAAATTTAGTTAGAAAACCTTTACCCAGCACATAAATTTATGAAGACGATCATCAATTAAAATCAAATCAATTTAACAACAGACATCTTTATTAATAAAGGACGTTTTATTAAATTTATGTGCTGGGTGCTCAATGTTGTAGTTAAATTTTCGTCGCTACACATTGAGTTCCGCTCGAAAATTTAAACAACTTTGGCATGTCTCAAGAAAATCTTATAAAATTACAATGCAGCAAATGCAAGCGCATCAATTATTTCAGTCGGAAGAATAAAAAAACTACCGAGAAAAAAATAGAGTTGAAAAAATATTGCAAATGGTGCAAGCTGCATACGGCTCATAAAGAAACAAAAAAATAAAGAGATAATTTTCTGCCAGCTTGGTAAAATGGGGCCATAGTTCAATGGCAGAACATCGGTCTCCAAAACCGAGAATCAGGGTTCGAATCCTTGTGGCCCCGCTCAAGATTAATTATGTCCAAGAAAGATATTATTATCGCCTTAATTGTCGGTGAGATAGTGGCTTGGCTCATTTGGCCGGTATGGCTTAATGTTGGTTTCGGCTATTGGAATCTGCGCTGGGCTTTACTGATTGTTTTGCCGATAATTTCTTTAATTGCCTTATGGCTCGCTTCTTTAGTCGGCCGTTTTGTTCCTGTTATTTGGCAATTTGCCAAATTCGGTTTAATTGGCGTTTTGAATACGCTTTTGGATTTCGGCGTTTTAAATCTTTTAAGCTATTTAACAAAGGTTTATTCCGGGCCGACCTTGGTAGTGCTGAATGTTTTTGCTTTTCTCGCCGCCAATGTTAACAGCTATTTTTGGAACAAATCTTGGACATTTAGCAGTCGGGCGAAAAATGCGGCGTCAGAATTTGGAAGGTTTTTGCTGGTAAGCATTATTGGTTTTGTTGTCAATAGCTTGATTCTTTGGTTTCTGACGACTTTAATGCATCCGCTGGGGGGCCTCAGCCCTCAACTCTGGGAGAATGCGGCAAAAATAGTGGCGACTGTTGTCTACACTATCTGGAACTTTATCGGCTATAAATTACTGGTGTTTAAGAGTTAGCTGCGGGGGGAAATAATTTGCTTTTTGAATATATTTTTGTTAAAATAGTAATGACAAAAATGAGGATTTTATCCAGGTTTATTGCTCAAGTTTTGATTAATGCCTTGGCGTTATTGGCAGTTTTTTACTTAGTGCCGGAGACGAAGTTTAATGGCACTTGGGTACAGCTTTTAGAAGTAGCTTTGGTTTTGGGAGTTTTGAATTTTTTGGTTAAGCCCGTCCTTAAACTTTTCCTTGGCCCATTGGTTGTTTTGACGCTCGGTCTCTTTAGTTTAGTATTAAATGCTATTATTATCTGGGTGGTGGTTCAGTTTTTCCCCGCCCTGCTTATTATTCCTTGGGGCTGGCCGCTGGTGTGGTCAACCATCATCATCTCCGTCATTAATTTTAGCCTCCACTTGTTAGTCAGATCAAAAAGATGAAATCAATTTTCGAAATCGCTCAAGTTGTTGTCTCCGTTTTTTTAATTGTGTTGGTGCTTTTGCAGCAGCGCGGTTCGGGTTTGGGCAGCGTCTTTGGCGGCGGCGGCGAAGTTTACCATCGGCGCCGAGGTTTAGAAAAATGGTTCTTGCGCGGCACCATTATCCTGGCCTTTATTTTTTTGGTGTTAAGCATCAGCATCTTTCTTGTGAAATAACAAACAGCGACTTTTAAGCTAAAATTATGAATTTTAAAAGGTTCTTTTGCCGTTCTTTTTGGCAAAAATTTTGGGAAGTTTTATCGCCGACAGAAAGAAAACTTTTAAAAGGGGCGATAGTAGTTTTAATTTTTTGCCTTTCATTTTTCTTCATTAAGTGGTATTACACCAGCACAATTTTAGTAGCCAAAGACGGCGGCACTCTCCGAGAGGGTGCTATTGGCCAACCCACCAGCTTGAATCCGATTTTAAGCCAGACCGAAATTGACCAGGATTTAACAGGTTTAGTCTTTAACGGAATTTTAAAAAGCGACGGCCGTGGAGGATTCCAAAACGATTTGGCTGATTCGGTGGAGCGAAGCGAGGACGGCAAACGTTGGATTGTTAAGCTGCGGCAGGATGTTTTTTGGCAGGATAGCCAAAAATTAACTGCCGACGACGTTGTCTTTACCATTCAATCCATTCAGGATTCTAACAGCCGAAGTCCTTGGCGCCTCAGCTGGCAGGGCGTTTATGTCCAAAAATTTAATGATTATACGGTCATTTTTGATTTAAAAAATCCCTTTGCCTTCTTTGAAGAGAAACTCAAACAAAAAATTATCCCCCAGCATATTTTTAGCGTGATTCCTTTGACGAACCTCTACCTTTCCGATTATAATTTCCAGCCAATGGGCAGCGGCCCTTATATTTTTGAGAAGTTTGAAAAAAGCAAGAGCGGGTTCATTAATTATTACCAATTTAAAGCTAATCCGAAATATTTTTTGGGTCGGCCGCATATTGATACGATTATCATCAAATTTTATAAAAGCGAGCCAGAATTAATCTCCGCCTTTAACCATCGAGAAATTGATCTGTTGGCTGGCATCAATAGCCGCAGCTTGGATAGTGTGACAAGAAGCTTCAATGAGGCGGACTTGGTTTTGCCCCGCTATTTCGCCGTTTTTTTCAACCAAAGCATTTCCAAAGTTCTTAGTGATAAAAATGTCCGCTACGCTTTAAATTACGCGGTTGACAGACAGGAGTTGATTGACAAAGTTTTTCGCGGTCGCGCTCAAAGCGTTGAAGGACCGATTCTGGCGGGGATGATTGGCTATGACCCGGATATCAAATTTGAATACTCCTTAGACAAAGCTCGCTCAATTTTGGAAAATGGCGGCTGGTCCGATGAAGATAATGACGGCATTTTAGAGAAGAAGTTGAATAAAAACGATAAAGAGTCGACCCCCTTAAGTTTTAAGCTATTAGCGCCGGAATCAGCTAGTTTGATGGAGACCGCTAGCATTCTGAAAAATCAGTGGCAGAAAATAGGGGCAGAAGTGGACACCCAAATTGTTCCGGCCTTAGAGTTACAGCAGAATTATTTGGAGCCCCGTGTTTATGACGCTTTAATTTACGGCAATCTTCTTAATCAAAACCCGGATCCTTTCCAATTTTGGCATTCCTCCCAAAAATTCCATCCAGGTTTCAACTTGGCTTTGTATGAAAACGCGGCGGTGGACAAAGTTTTGGAAGAATTCCGACAAATTTTTGACCCAAAACAACAGGCAGAAGATTTAAAAAAATTTCAAAGCTTTATTTTAGCCGATGCGCCAGCCGTCTTCTTATTTAATCCTCAATATTTAATAATTTCCGCCACCAACGTTCATTTAGCAGAAATGGCTAAATTGGATGTAACTTCTGAAAGATACTTTGATATTCAAAATTGGTATATGAAAACTCGCCGCACCTTTAAGAAAACCGATTAAATATTAATATGGAAAATTTTTGCACCAGTGGTCAGCGCGAAGTAAGAAAGACAAGCAACCTTCAGGCAGTTCTTTTTGATAAAAGCTTCAAAAATAATTTTGTCGTTTATGAGGTTTGCCGCAAAGAAAAAAAAAGAGGTGCCTTGGAGCGGGATTTAACCTTGATTCATCCAACCCTGCTTGGTCGGGAGCTTCCGAAAACCTTTGGTCATTATCACGAAAATCAGGAAGCGGAGTTATATGAGGTGATTTTTGGTAAAGCTCTTTTTCTGATGCAGAAATACGGGGGCAATCCTTTGATTATTCAAGAAGCTTATCTGATTGAGGCCGGGCCAAATGAGATGGTGGTAATTCCGCCGGGATTCAGTATGACCACTATTAATCCCGACCTAAATCAGGAACTTTTAACCGGCAACTGGGTCAGCGCCAGCATCCAGAATGATTATGAACTTTTTAGAAAAACCCGAGGCGCCAGTTATTATATTTTAGCTGGCGAAAATGGAAAAATAATTTTAGAGAAAAACCCCAATTATCAAAGAGTGCCGGAACTAGTGCGTTTAAGGCCAAAACCCTTAGCTAGGGAGCTAAAGAATTTGGAATTTTTAGCCAATCCCTCAGACTATCAAAAATTTTTGACAATAGAAAATCTTTATCACAAAATATAAATTCAAAATTCAATTTGGATTTTGGAATTTGTGATTTGGAATTTCCCGTTTGGGGATGTGGTGGAACTGGTAGACACGCAGCGTTCAGGGCGCTGTAGCCGCAAGGCTGTGAGAGTTCGAGTCTCTCCATCCCCACAGTTATAAATAATTAAAAAACTGCCTTGGCTTTAATTATGATTGAAGAAGGCGGGAAAATACAAAAAACAATGATGACGCCAAGAAAAATTCATCGATTTCAAAAAAATAGAGAAGATGGCTACAGAATAAAAGTCTGCGCTTTGGGCGGATTGGGAGAAATCGGCCGGAATTTGAGTTTCATAGAATATAAAAATCAGATTATTGTTCTGGATTGCGGTCTGCGTTTCCCGGAAGAAGATATGCCAGGCATTGATTTTATTATTCCCAATGTTGATTATCTTGAGAAGAATAGAGATAAAATTTTAGGATTCTTTATTACCCACGGCCACTATGACCACATCGGTGCCATCCCTTATATTATTCCTAAATTAGGCAACCCCCCGATTTACACCGCGCCTCTTACTCGGGCCATTATTATGAAGCGTCAGGATGATTTTTCCAATCAGCCCAAATTGAATATCTCCGCCATTGATTTAAATAAATTGGAGACAACTAACCTCGGTCATTTTAAAATTCATCCTTTTCGCGTCAATCACAACATTCCCGATTCTTTGGGGTTCGCCGTGGAGACGGATTTGGGCGTGATATTTTATGTGCCGGATTTCAAATTTGATTTCAGCCCGATTATTGATCCTTCAGCTGATTTGGGCCGCATCAGCAAACTGGCTTCCAGAGGTGCTTTGCTTTTAATGGCGGATTCCACCGGCGCCGAAGAACCCGGCCACTCTATTTCAGAGCGGGCGATTTATGAGGAACTGGAGACAATTTTTAAAAAAGCCAGCGGTCGGATTATTGCCGCCACTTTCGCTTCGCTTATCAGCCGCATTCAGCAGATTATCTGGCTTTCGGAAAAATTAGGACGCCGGGTGGTAATTGACGGTTACAGCATGAAAAGCAATGTGGAGATTGCTCGGCACCTCGGCTATCTTCAAATTAACAAAAACACTTTGATTTCGCCCCAGGAATCCGAAGCTTTGCATCGGCATCAATTAACCATTATTTGCACCGGTTCGCAAGGCGAAGACAAGGCGGTTCTAATGAGAATCGTGAACCGCGAGCACAAATATTTCCGAGTGGAAAAAGGCGATACGGTAATTTTCTCTTCATCGGTGGTTCCGGGCAATGAGCGAACAGTTCAGAATTTGAAAGATAATTTTTACCGGCAGGGCGCGAGGGTTTTTCATTATAAAATGATGGATATTCATGCCGGTGGGCATGCTCAACAAGAAGACCTAAAATTTATGTTGAGTTTAATTAGGCCGAAATTCTTTATGCCGATCCACGGCCAGTACTCAATGCTTATAGCGCATGCCGATTTAGCAGAACAGTTGGGGATTCCCAAAGAAAATATAATTGTTGCCTCCAATGGCCATGTGGTAGAGCTAACCAGGAGTTCCGTCCGGATGCTGGAACAAACATTGCCGTCAAATTATGTGATGGTTGACGGTTTGGGGGTGGGCGATGTCGGCGAAGTGGTCTTAAGGGACCGCAATCAACTTTCCAAGGACGGAATGCTGGTGGTGGTGGCGGTCTTAGACAGCGAAAGCGGCGAGTTAAAAGGGGAGCCGGAAATTTATTCTCGCGGCTTCGTTTATATTAAAGAATCCAAAGAATTCTTGAGAGAAATTAATGTTTTGGTGAGGGAGATTATTCAAAAAACCGTTTCCAAGGACCACACCACCAACTGGGTTTATGTCAAAGACAATCTGCGGGATAAAATTGGCGAATTCATTTTTAAAAAGACCGAGCGTCGGCCGATGATTTTGCCGTTTATTGTGGAAATGTAAAAATTATTGATGGTTTTAGTGAATAAATAATCTGATATAATAAAAACATCTCTGCGATTATAAAGTGGAAATGGAGCTTGGGCCATTGGCCAAGGGAAATTATCTTATCCATCTCTGAGGAGTAGAATTTGAAAACCAGCCGGCCTTGCTTCTGTGGGGAAGGACACCCCAATTCAATAAAGAAAAGCCCAAAAAACTTGTTAAGCTAATAAAAATTTTGTATAATAAAAATAATGAGGATTTTAAGCGGTATTCAGCCGAGCGGCGAACTGCACTTGGGCAATTATTTAGGGGCTATAAAGAATTGGGTTTATCTTCAGGAAAACAAAAAGAATTCCTGTTTATTTTTTATTGCCGATCTCCACTCGCTAACCGAAAATCCGATGTCGGCGGTTGACAAAAAAAGCCAGATTGAGCAGTTAGTCATTGATTTAATAGCTCTCGGATTGAGCCCCCAAAGAGCTACTTTATTTATTCAATCATCCATCGGCGAAGTTTCAGAACTTGCTTGGATTTTTAATTGTTTAACTCCAATAGGCGAATTAGAGCGAATGACGCAATACAAAGATAAAACTTTACAGCAGAAAGAAAATGTTAATGCCGGACTTTTCGCCTATCCCTCTTTGATGGCTGCTGATATTTTAATTTTTAAAGCCGATGCCGTGCCAGTGGGCGACGACCAATTGCAACATTTGGAATTTAGCAGGGAGACAGCCCGAAGATTTAATCGCCGTTACGGCAAAACTTTTACGGAGCCCAAAGCTCTCTTAACCAAATCCGCTCGATTAATGAGTTTAAAAAATCCTTTAGAAAAAATGTCCAAGAGCGTCCCCGATTCTTATATTGGCGTTTTTGACAAACCAAATGTGATTTTTGAAAAAATTAGGGGAGCAACAACTGCCTCCAACGATTTATTCCAAAAAATTTATTTGGTTCAGGACGAAATGGTTTTTGAACCGAGTCGGCGGGGGACTGAGCATCCGGAATTTGAAAAAATGGAAGCCGCGGTTAATAATTTGCTGGGCCTGCTTCAAGAATTTCATCCAATCAAATTTCGCAGCTTATTTAAAGGCAAGGAGATTGATTTAGACCGTTTAAGATACAGCGAATTAAAAAATGATTTGGCCAAGGCAATTGTTTCACATTTTGCGCCGATGCGTCAGAAGCGGTTGGAACTGATGAAAGAAAAAAAGAAAGTATTAAAAATTTATCAGGCGGGCGCCAAAAAGGCACGAGGCATCGCCCAAAAAACATTAAAAGAAGTGAAACAAAAAGTTGGCCTAATCCAGTGAAAATCTCAATTTGGAATTTTTAAGTTGGTGACCTTGCAAAAAACTCGCAATTCAGCTAATATTCTTTTTAATAAATAATAATAAATATTCATAGAAATTTATGGGAGGAGTACCGGTTAAACATCATACACATGGTAAAGTGGGCCGCAGGCGCAGCCATCTGGCGTTAAAGTGCTCTAATTTAATTGCTTGCCCGAAATGCGGCGCCGCCAAAAAGCCGCATCAATATTGCCCCAATTGCGGATTTTATAAAAATCGGGAGGTGATTGATGTTTTGGCAAAACTTTCTAAAAAAGAGAAGCGAACCAGAGAAAAAGAAATTAAAAAATAAGTATGGCCACTCGTCATCTTTGTCGTTCGGTTCTATTACAATCCCTTTATGAATGGGATTTTTATAAGACCAAAGAAGGTAAAGATGCCGATTTCTTGACGATTCTGGATCGCAATATGAAATCTTTTGCCGAAGGCATCGATGAGCCGGATTTTGTTTATCGCATTGCCAAAAATTTGATTGACCATCTGTCCGAAATAAATAACATTATTATCAAGGCAGCGCCAGCCTGGCCAATTGACCAAATTAATATTATCGATCGCAATATTTTAAGAATCGGTCTTTCGGAATTGGTTTTCGGCGACCCCAAAGAAGTTCCACCAAAGGTGGCCATCAATGAAGCTATAGAATTGGCTAAGACCTTTGGAGGAGATTCTTCGAGTAAGTTCATCAATGGCGTTTTGGGGACGGTTTATCGCCAGATTGTTGACAAACAACCCGGCGACCAAAAAGCCAAAAATTCCGATAAAGCCGACTAAGTTCCATGGCGGATTTTTCCAAACTCGAAGAAAAACTGGACATCAAGTTCCATAATCCTGATTTATTAAAACAGGCCTTTACTCATCGCTCCTATCTTAATGAAAATCTTCATTGGCGATTGGGCCACAACGAACGTCTTGAGTTTCTAGGAGACGCGGTTTTGGAATTGGTGGTTAGTGAATATTTATTTGAAGAATTTCCCAATGAGCCAGAGGGCTATTTAACGGGACTGAGAGCTTCACTGGTTAATGCCGACACTCTTTCGGAGGTGGCGCTTGAATTAGATTTTAATGATTTCATTCTTCTTTCTCGCGGCGAAGCCAAAGATATGGGCCGTGGCCGGAATTATATTTTAGCCAACACTTTTGAAGCGTTGATCGGAGCCATTTATTTGGACCAGGATTATCGCAAAGCCGAAAAATTTATTGAAAAACAATTGATTAAACCCAAATTATCGGCCATCATTGAGGAAAAAAAATTCAAAGACCCGAAAAGCTTATTTCAAGAAAGAGCCCAGGCGGTGGCGGGATTCACGCCTTTATATAAAGTAGTGGAAGAATGGGGGCCGGATCACAGTAAGCATTTTCGTATGGCGGTTTATTTGGGTGACGAATTGGTCGCCGAAGGAGAAGGTCCATCTAAACAAGAGGCAGAGGTTGAGGCTGCTAAAAAGGCCTTGGAGGCGAAGGAGTGGTGATAATGATGACTAGAGCTGGTTTTTTTAAGCAAAACAAAGTGCTATGCGATTGAAAAGTCTGGAAATTTTCGGTTTTAAATCGTTTGCCAACAAAACGATTTTTTCATTTCCGGCCAATGTGACAGCTATTGTCGGGCCGAATGGCAGCGGCAAATCCAATGTGGTTGACGCCATTCGCTGGGTTTTGGGCGAGCGGGATTCAAAAAGCTTACGGGTTGCTCGGTCTGATGAAATAATTTTTAGCGGTACTGCTAATCGGGCCCGAATGGCGCTTGCTCATGTTTCCATTATTTTAGATAACAGCGAGGGTGAATTGCCGGTTGATTTTAAAGAGATTGCGCTGACTCGCAAAATTAACCGCGATAGCGAGTCAGAATATTTAATTAACCAAAGCAGCGTTCGTTTGAAAGATATTGTTGAACTTCTGGCAAAAGCCAAAGTGGGCAGTCAGGGTTTAACTATTATTAACCAAGGTTCGACCGATGCGATTTTGAAGGCCTCGCCCAGAGAGCGGCGGTCAATGATCGAAGAAAGTCTGGGTCTAAGAGAACTTCAACTCAAAAAAGAAGAAGCCAAGCGCCGGTTAATTTCCACCGAAGAAAATCTGGAAAAAACAAGGGCGCTTTTGGAAGAGTTGAAACCTCATCTTCGTTCCTTGAGGCGGCAGGTGGGCCGTTGGGAAAGGAGAGAGGAGATGGTTAATAATTTGCGAGTTTTTGAAAGATTGTTTTTTGGTGCCAAGTTTCAGGAGATTTATAAAATAAAAAACGAGGTTGAGGAAAAACTGAATAATTTTCGGGCGGCATTAGGGAAAGAAGAAAATCTTTTAATTGGCCTGGAAAAAGAATTTGAAAAACTGGAGAAACAGCGACCAGATTTTTCGCAGGAATTTAACAATCTGCGTTCGCAAATTAATAAATTAGAAGAGGAGAAAGGCGGAATTTTAAGGGAATTGGGCCAGATTGAAGGAAAAATTGAGGGAATGAAAAGATTGGAAATGCCCTCCTCAGCATTGCAGCCGAATTTCCAACAGTTGGAAAAAACCTTGCGTTCAAGCCGCGAATTGCTGGAGAAAATCATTCAGTTTGATGATTTGGAAAGAATTCGTCAGGAAATCAACGCTGTTATAGAGAAAATAGATGCCGTTTTTAAAATTGAGAATAAAAGCAGCGGTTTGAACATTGAAACCAGACAACTGGAAGCCAACCGCGATGTGTTAATTCAAAAAATAAAAGCCCTGGAAGAAAATATTAAGATTTTCAACCGGCAAATGGATGAGCTACGGAAAAAGGACGAACAAACTGGTACTAATACCCACGAAATTTTAATAAAAATTCAAAAACAGCGGCTGCGCACCGGTTCTTTAAATCAGGAAACGAATGAATCGCTTTTATCAAGCGAGCGGACTAAATTGCGCGAATCGGATTTAAGTTTGAAATTAAAAGAGTCCGGATTGAGTCCCGATGATTTCCGTTGGGAAAAAGTTAAAAATTTGGACATCAACGAAGAGATGCGCAAGGCGGATTTTGGAGGCAATTTGGATGACCTGGAGATGAAAATTTTGCGTTTGCGTCACGATTTGGCTGCCATCGGCGAGGTGGATGAGATTCTGTTAAAAGAAGCCAAAGAAACAGAGGAGCGCCACGGCTTTTTATCGCATGAATTGGAAGATTTGGAAAAAGCCAAGACGAATTTGTCCAATATCATTGATGAATTAACGGAAAAGATTGATACTGAATTCACTTCGTATTTGAAAGTCATCAATGAAGAGTTTAATAAATATTTTCGTCTGATGTTCGGCGGAGGCAAGGCGAAATTACTTTTAGTTAAGCCCGTTCGCAAGACCAAAGAAGAAGCCGAAGAGAAAGCGTCGAGTCCGACGCCCGCTCCCGTTGAGACGGCCCCGCCGGCCTCTTTCCAGATTAAATCGGAGGAAGTGGAAAAGGAACCGGAGGTCGAGCCCGGCATCGATTTTTATATTGATTTGCCGAAGAAAAAAATTAAAAGTTTAGATGTTTTGTCCGGCGGAGAGCGGTCGCTCGTTTCTATCAGCGCTATTTTTGCGATTGTGGCCGTGATGCAGCCGCCCTTTATTGTTTTAGACGAAATTGACGCAGCTCTTGACGAGGTGAATGCCCAAAAATTCGCCAAAATTTTAAGCGAGCTTACGGCCAAAACGCAATTCATTATTGTTACCCACAATCGGGCGACCATGGTAGTTTCTCAAATTCTTTACGGCATTTCTATGGCCGAAGAAGGAGTATCTAAAGCAATTTCTCTAAAATTGGAAGAAGTGCCGGAATAAAAACAAGACAGGCGCGACACCTGTCTTGTTTGGCTTTCTCGTGTAGGAGTTATGTTTTTGTTTTTTTGGGGTTGGGGCTGTCTCCGCGGCACAACTCGCCTCGGCTTAATCTGGATTTTGCATTTTTTCAAGCTAATCAGACTGTTTTGTACTTCTTGAATAAATGCTTTCCATTCAGCAACGTCCTTTTCTTCCCCCACCGTCACTATTACCCTTGAAGCATGCCAGACGGTGAATAGGGGTTTGAATAGTACAGTTGCCAAAGACGATTTAATGCTTAAAACCGTGACCCCATTTAAGTTCGGTCGATATTCAACCAGAATATCGTCGGGTTTTGCCCAAACGCCGAAAGTTTTACTTTTGAAAAATACATCATTAAATAATATTTCGGCCGTTTCATCATTCATGTTGATAGAGGCCGAGACGCCGGTAAATGCCAAATCTTTCGCCGAGTAATATCCGATGCCGCATCGTTTCTGGAAGAGCGGGAAGATCAAGATCACACATATTAAAAGCAATAGCCATCCTAACTTTCTCATTTTTTTACCTCCTATTTGAGGATGATCAAAGATTTAAGATTCTAGCCATATTTTAATCATGGATTGGTTTATTGTCAAGTTAAGAGTTGATTTTTTAAGATCCATTTATTAAAATAAGGATAATATAAAATATGTTAGTTCTACGATTAAAACCTATTGGCAAAACAAAACAAATCAGTTTTCGCTTGGTAGTGGCCGAGAAGCGGTCCAAGTTAGACGGCCGTTTTATTGAGGACCTCGGTTTTTATAATCCCAAAACAAAAAAATTTCTTTTTAAGGCGGAGAGAGTAAAAGAAAGGCTCAGTCAGGGAGTCCAAGCGTCAGACACGGTTCATAATTTGTTGGTTAAAGCCGGCATTATTGAAGGCCCAAAAAGAACAATTAAAATTAAGAAATCAAAGAAGGGAAAGAAGGCCGAATCAATTCCCGAAGCCAAAAAAGAGGTAATAGCCGAAGCGGCGCCAGAAGCTCCTGCGGCGGCAGTTTAATTAAAATCTCTGCCCGGCATGAGAATTCCCAAATGGCTTTGCCAAATTGGTTTTTTTCTGAAATTGGACAGCTTATTAAGATAAAGGGCCTTCAAATATATTAAAACAAAGGAATTATCCAAAGCCAAAAACTGATTGGAAATTCCTTTATCGAGTATGGCGGAGAAAGAAAAAAACGCGATTTTTATTATTGCTTTTAAAGATTTCCGGGATGAGGAATATTTTCGGCCTAAAGAAATCTTAGAAAAAGCCGGTTTTCGGGTTTCAACAGTCAGCACCGAAAAAGGCTTGGCTCATGGAACCGATGGCGGCGAAGCAGAAGTGGATTTCGCTGCCGATAGCGTGAAAGTTGCCGATTTTGATGCCATTATTTTTATTGGCGGCCCCGGAGCTGCAAAAAATCAGGAAAATCAAACCTTTCATCGCTTAGCCCGAGAAGCGGTAGCGCAAAATAAAATTATCGCAGCAATTTGCATTGCTCCGACAATTTTAGCGCGAGCCGGAATTTTGGAAGGGAAGCGGGCAACCGTCTGGTCGAGCGCCCTAGACCGGCGGCCAATCCAGTTCATTCAAGAAGAGGGGGCAATTTTTGAAAACAAGCCAGTGGTGGTTGATGCTAAATTAGTGACGGCGACTGGTCCGCAAGTTGTTAAAGAATTTGCCGAAGCTATAATTCAGGTTTCAAAAAAGAAATAGATTTTAAAAACAGGAAGGAGACGTCAAAAGAGACGTTTCCTTTTTTTCTTGGCATAGATGTCGAGCCTCAAGATCGGCCACATGAGCCGTCCTTATATTAAAGTCAAGCTTGATTTTCTTTTGGCGATTTGCTATAATGGCTTTGGTTCTTCAATAAGTAGGCGATCGCTCCGATGTTTTAGTCGGGGAGGAAAGTCCGAACACCAGCTGTTGCTTCGTCCTGAAGCAGCAGTTAGAGATAGTTGCTAACAGCAACGCCTGTCGTTTTCATCGGCGGGACGGAAAGTGCCACAGAAACCATACCGACCGTTGCTTCGCAGCGGCCAAGGGTGAAAAGAGTGGAGGTAAGAGCTCCCAGCTTTGATTGGCAACAATCAAGGGCGGAAAACTCCTATCCGGTGCAAGGCCAAACATCGTTTCTTTTAAACGGTGCAAAGTGGGCCGCTTGACCCCGAGAGTAATCAAGGGGCTAGATAGATGATCGCCAGTCCGGCTTAATGTCGGACCACAGAATTCGGCTTATTCTTATTGAAGAGCCATTTAAAATCACTCCGACTGATAGCTGGAGTGATTTTAAATTCCATCTATTTGCTAAGCCGCCAATTTTTATTTAGAATGAAATGAGGACAGATATGATTAAGAAATTACTAAACTACGAATCCAAAAGCATAGCCGGAGGCGCCTTTGTCATCGCCCTTTTTTATTTATTGAACGGCATTTTGGCACTTCTGCGCAATGGTTTATTGGCCAGTCATTTCGGCGTCAGCCGCCAGCTGGATATTTATTATGCCGCTTTCCGGATTCCGGATTTTATTTATGTGATTTTCATTAGCGGCGCCCTGGCTGCCGGTTTTATTCCTTTGTTTGCCGAAAAACTTCTGAAATCGCGCGAAGAAGCTTGGAAATTCAGCAACAATATTTTAACCACTCTCACTGTAATTCTGGCAGCTGGCGCCTGTCTGGTGGCGATTTTTGCTCCGCTAATTGTCTCTTTGATTGTTCCTGGTTTTGACGCGGCCTCACGGCAAATGGTAGCGAACCTCGTCCGAATTATGATGATTCAGCCGATATTGCTCGGCGTTTCCAATATTATTGTTGGCATTTTACAGAATTTCAAAAGGTTTTTTATCACTTCTTTGGCTCCGGTTTTTTATAATTTTGGCATTATTATTGGCATTCTGTTTTTCGTGCCTCTTATGGGGTTAAAAGGTTTGGCTTGGGGCGTGGTTTTGGGGGCGCTGCTTCATTTTTTGATTCAGCTGCCAAGCTTAAAAAATCTGGGTTTTTCTTTTAAATTTTTGCCGGCCTTCCGTTCGGATAATTTAAAGAAAATATTTTCCTTGATGGTTCCGCGGACGCTCGGCCTCATCTCCATTCAAATCAATTTTTTTATCATCACTATTGTTGCCTCAACTTTAGCGACCGGTTCTTTGGCGGTTTTTAATTTTGCCAACGACCTCCAGAGTTTGCCGCAAAATATTTTTGCCATCTCTTTCGCCATTTCTGTTTTTCCGCTTTTATCGCAACTGGCCGAAAAGCGCCAAACATTTCTCCATACCTTCAAGGAAACCGTTAAAAACATCCTCTTTTTTATGGTGCCCATTGCTGTTTTTTATTTGGTGTTAAGGGCTCAAATTGTTCGACTGACTTTGGGCTATGGACATTTTGGCTGGTCAGACACCATAACTGTTATTGACACTTTGGGGATTTTTGCTATAGGGATAGTTGGCCAGAGTTTATTGCCGTTTATGGTGCGGGCTTTTTTCGCAATGAAGGATTCAGTGCGGCCTTTTATCGCCGGCCTCTTGGGTAATGGTTTAAATATTGTTTTGAGTTTATTATTGGCGCCGCGTTTGGGCGTGCGCGGGTTAGCCATCGCCTTTATGATTAGCGGTTATTTTAATTTTTTCATTCTTTGGCAATTCCTGAAAAAGAAATTTGTTTCTTTGGCCGAAAATAGGATTTTGCCCTCGCTTGGCCGGATTGGCTTGTCGGCTGTCGTGGCTGGCTTGGCCATTGTCGGCGTTTTGCGGCTGGCAGATGTTTTTTTGGATACCCATACGGTTTTGGGCCTATTTATTCAAGCTGCGCTTTCTTTCGGCGCCGGCCTCCTTGTTTATTTGCTTATTTTGTCTGTTTGGCAGGCGCCGGAAATAGATTATTTGAAAAAGTTTTTTCGGTTCCGCAAGCCAGGAGCAGTTCAAGAAGAAGTGATTGATTGATGTATGAATAATGTAAGAAATTTTGTCATCATTGCCCATATTGACCACGGCAAGTCAACTTTGGCTGACCGTTTTTTGGAATTGACGAAAACCGTTGAAAAACGGAAAATGCGGGAACAGTATTTGGACCAAATGGATTTGGAGCGGGAAAGGGGAATCACCATCAAAATGCAGCCAGTCCAAATGATTTATCAGGATTACATTTTGAATCTAATTGACACTCCCGGCCACGTTGATTTCACTTATGAAGTTTCGCGCAGCTTGGCGGCAGTTGAGGGAGCGATTTTGTTGGTTGATGCCACCCAGGGCGTTCAAGCTCAAACGCTGGCAAATTATAAATTGGCGAAAGACCAGAATTTGACGATTATCCCGGTGATTAACAAGATTGATTTGATGAATGCCCGCATTCCGGAAACGGAAGATCAAATTACGGCTTTATGCGGAGTGTCAAAAGAGAAAATCCTTAAGATTTCCGCCAAAACTGGCGAAGGAGTGGAAAAAGCGCTTGAAGAATTGGTTAAAAAAGTGCCGGCCCCGAAACAAAATTTGGACAAGCCCTTGCGCGCTCTAATTTTTGATTCAATTTACGACAATCACAAAGGAATTATTGTCTATATTCGTGTTGTGGACGGTGAAATAAAAACTGGCGACTCGGTTTATTTAATGGCTTCAAGAAATATTTTTGAGGCGGCTGAGGTTGGTGTTTTCAAGCCGAATTTCATTAAAACCGAGAAATTAAAAAGCGGCGACATCGGATACATTGCCACCGGCCTCAAAGAGCCGGAAAAATTGCGCGTTGGAGACACAATAACACAATTCAAAAGTCAAAACCAGAGCACAAAACAAAAAGTTTTGTGCTCGGCCGAGCACACAAATGTGTGCTCTGGTTCAAAATCCCAAATTCCAAATATTGAGCCGCTCGAGGGCTATCGTGAGCCCAAACCAATGGTTTTCGCCAGCGTTTATCCTCAATCAGCCGACGACTTTGAATTATTAAAAAAATCCATCCAAAAATTGAAATTAAACGACGCCGCGCTTTTTTATCAGCCGGAATTTTTTCAGGTGCTGGGTCGGGGGTTTTCCCTGGGATTTTTGGGTATGCTCCATTTGGAGATTGTCAAAGAGCGTTTAAGCCGCGAGTACAATTTGGAAACCGTTTTAACAACGCCGTCAGTAAGTTTTAAACTGCTTTTGAAAAATGGCAAGACGGAGGAGATTTTCCGGGCAATGGATTTGCCTCTCCCGGAGAAAATTGCACATATTTTGGAACCGTGGGCGAGCCTGGAAATTCTCACGCCACCGGCTTATTTTGGCGATTTGATGAAGTTGGCTGATTCTTATCGTCTGGTTTTTGCGGCGAATGAATATTTGGGCGATTTGATGATTATTAAATTTGAAGTGCCGCTGATGGAAATCATTTCCGATTTTTACGATAAATTGAAAAGCGCCTCCAGCGGTTATGCTTCAATGAACTATGAATTTTTAGAATACCGGCCCGGCGATTTGGTGAAATTAGAGTTTTTGCTGGCTGGCGAAAAATTTGAGGCATTTTCCCGGATTATTCCGCGTCCAAAAATGGAACGGGACGGCCGGCTTATCGCTAAAAAATTAAAAGAACTTTTGCCCAGAGAAAATTTTCAGGTGGCGATTCAGGCAGTCGTAGAAGGCCGGGTTATTTGTCGCGAAACCATCCCAGCTTTAAAAAAAGATGTGACCGGCTATCTCTATGGCGGCGACCGCACGCGCAAAATGAAACTCTGGAAAAAACAGCAAAGAGGCAAGAAAAAACTGAAAGAAATAGGCCGGGTAGAAGTACCCCCCAAAGTTTATTTAGAAATTTTGAAATTGTAATTTTTATTATTTCGTGGTTTAATAAAAGTGTTTATGAAGGTATTTAGTTCCAAGTGGTTTTTGTGTTTTTTGGTCATCATTTTGGCTTTGGTTGTGTGGTTTTTGTATAAGCAGTTTATTGTTAAGAGTTATCTGGATGCCAAGCTGAATAACTTGGAGGCGAAAATTTCTAATTTAGGGAAGGAGAATGAGACGATGGAGAATGAACTGGTTAATTTAGAGAACCCGGAAAGTTTGGAGGGCGTGGCACGGCGCCTCTACGTTCTCAAAAAGCCCGGCGAGCAGGCGATGGTTATGCCCGAAGAGTTGCTAAATCCCAGCCCGACGCCTAGCCCCACCCCCATTAAAAGTTTCTTTGGAAATTTTTGGGGAAAGATTAAATCAATTTTTCAAGTGCGGCAGTAATTCAGTGGTAGAATGTCTGCTTCCCAAGCAGAATGTCGCCGGTTCGAATCCGGTCTGCCGCTCCAATTTTCGATATTTTTTATAGAAAAGTACTAAAATAAGAATTGTGGTAGGGTCAAACGTCTCAATCTGTAGATAAATCCGCAATAAAAATCCTGTGATTAATCGGTTATCAAAAACTTCAAAATTTCTGTTGGTACTGGTTTTAATAATCGGCTGGATTTTTTCCGGCTGGCCGCAGATTTGGAGAAATCCGACAATTCCGCCGGGGATTAAAGAAGTTAAGGCAGCAAATTTTTCAATGCAGACTGGCTATTATATTGGCACTGGCGCAAGCGGGCTGGCTATTTCCGGTTTGGGTTTTCAGCCAGAGTTTGTGATTATTAAAGCTGATACTAGCGCGACTGGCGGCGGAGTTTTTAAAACCAGCGCTATGCCTTCGTCCAATACCGCTTATTTTGCCGCAACTGCCAATGATACCGCTTCCAATATTACTTTTACATCCGATGGTTTTACTTTGGGTACTCTCGCGGCTGTGAATTCCGCCAATGTCCGTTACATCTGGATTGCTTTTGCCGGCTCTGATTGCACAAGCAACGGCACTTTTTGCGTTGGCACTTATACTGGTGACGGCACTTCGCCAAAAACAATCACTACCGGTTTTCAACCGAGTTTTGCAATGGTTAAGCGTTCAACCGCGGTTGCCGCTCATTTCCACACTGCTTCAGAACCGGCTAATGAAACTTTGTATTTTGTCAATACAGTCCGTGATACTACCGGCAACTATATTCAATCTTTCGCTTCTAATGGTTTTGTAGTGGGAGCAACTGACAATACCAGCGGCGGCACTTACTATTATATTGCTTTTAAAACAACCAGTGGCATCATGACTGAAGGCACCTATAGTGGCGATGCCACTGATAATCGTAACATTACTGGAGTTGGTTTGAAGCCGGATTTTGTTTTTGTCAAAAATGCCACCAATACCACGGCTGCTAACACAAGGGCAACAATGAATATTCCGGAATCTTACGGAGATTATTCCAGTTATTTCACTGCAACCGCCAATGCCGCTAATAACATTCAAGCTCTTCAATCCGATGGATTTCAAGTCGGTAGTGCTGTTTATGTTAATGGAAGCGGCGATACTTATTATTATGTCGCCTTTACTGGAGCAACAGCTCCTTCAGCCTCCGGAACTTTTACTATGGCCAATGGTTCCTACACTGGCACCGGTGCTTCGTTTTCAATTACCGGTTTGGGCTTTGCGCCAGATTTGGTGATTATCAAGGATAATGCCGCCAACTACGCAGTTTTTAGGACCAGAATGATGGGCGGTGACTCTACAGCTTATTTTGCTTATGCCGCAGCTAATTTTACCGGCGGTATTACCAGTCTTGATTCTGACGGTTTTACCATTGGCACCAGCACTGTAGCCAATACTTCGGGCAATACTTATTGGTGGACAGCTTATGGTAATGCCTGGAAGCCGTATACCAATTCCGGCGCGGCTGATTTTTTCATCGGCGCCTATACTGGCAATGCCATAGATGATAGAGACATTATCCGTCTTCCTTTTCAACCCGATCTTGTTACGGCAAAAAGAAGCGGCGCGACAGCTGGAGCTTTCAGAACATCGGCCCATTCCGGAGATTTAAGCAGTTATTTTATCGCCACCACTGAGGCGGCAAACATTATTCAAGCGCTCAACAGCGGTGGTTTTCAGATTGGCACGGCCGCTAATGTCAATACCGCTGGAAATATATATTTTTATTTTGGTTTTAAAAGCGGAACAAATTTTACGGTCAATACCTACAGCGGTACTGGCGCGGCGCACGATATTACCACGGTTGGTTTTAGACCCGACCATCTTTGGGTCAAGGCAACTGGAGCGACGCGAGGAGTTTTAAGAACCAGTTTTCAGTCCGGAGACACCGCTTTGCCATTTTTAAACGTCGCCACTATCACCAATGCTATTACTGGTTTAATTTCTAACGGTTTTTCCGTCGGTACTAACGCTGCAACCAACAGTTCTGGCACGAATAATTACCGTTATGTGGCGTGGAGAAACCCGGCGACTTTTGAGCAATCGGCTTATAAATTTTTTAATAATTTAGACTCAACCGATGTAGGAACCCAGCTGGCGGCGCAGAATACGCCGGCGACACTCGGCGCAACCGGCGATGCTTTTCGTTTAAGAATGCTCTTGCATATTGGCCTGAGTTCTTTATCTAAAAATAATGGGAACCTCAAACTCCAGTTTGTCGGCAAAGGCACCGGCACCTGTGCTTCACCTTCGGGAGGCACACCTTCTACTTATACTGATATTACAATCACCACAGTCATTGCCTATAAAGATAACGCTACTCCAGCTGATGGTGCGGCTTTGACTGCTAATACCAATGACCCGACGCATAGCACAGATACGATTGCTAATCAAACCTATGAAGAATTGAATAATTTTATCAACTCCGTTGCCGCTATTCCTTCGGGTCAGGATGGCAAATGGGATTTTGCGTTATTTGACAACAGCGCGTCGCCAAGCACCACTTATTGCTTGCGCGCGGTCAAATCCGACGACACGGTTCTTGATACTTACACGGTTTTTCCGGAAATTACCACTGCTGCTACGGCGGCAGTCGTTTCCGTCTCGGTGAGCGATGGTGTGGTTACTTATGGTATTATAGCTGCCGGGGCTTCAAAAACCACGATTGATTTAGCTGATACTCAAACTTTGACCAATGATGGTAATATTACTGAAACTTTCAATATTAAAGGACAAAACACTGCTTGCCCATGGACTTTGGCCGCAACTGCCGGCACTGACCAGTATGTTCATCAATTCTGCAAAGCAACTGATGTTTCCTGTAGTAGTCCGCCGACAAACTATACTGCACTCACAACTGTCTATCAAACGTTTTATACCGGCGTTGCCGCGGCCGGGACCAGACAGCTTGATTTGCGCGTTACTACGCCCGCCACAACTTCTTGCTTTACTTCGCAATCCGTAGATGTTACAATACAAGCAGTGCAAGAGTAATTTAGAATGTGAAATTTAGGATTTAGAATAGGCCATTGCGTGACTTAAAAATTTGCTATATAACAAAAAAATATATTTAATAGGTCGAAATAAAAAATAAGGTCGAAAGGTAAAATATAATATAAATTAAAATAAATTAATTAGGAAAACTACTATGAAAACACTATTACTTCCAGCAATTGGTACCTTAGTCATAGCTTTGTTTGTTGGACAGTATGTTATGGCGTCAGATACCGGAACAGTGTCGGCAACGGTTACGGTTCAGAATATTTCAGTTTCTGTTACTGATGGTTCAGTTGCTTACTTAACAATAGCGGCTGGCGGTACCCAGGATACGACCACAGCTGGGGTTAATGACAGCCAAACAGCCACCAACGATGGCAATATAACTGAGAAATTCAACATAAAGGGAGCAAACACCACTGGTTGCGTTTGGACATTATATGCAACCCAGGACGCGAATAAATACTTTCATAAATTTTGCACAACTACTTGCGATACCAGCCCCAGCTGGACAGCTTTAACCACTGACTACCAGACTTTGGCTGCCAGTATAGCTAAGGACGGCACTCAAGTTTTTGATTTGCAGATTGGCGTTCCTACTTCTAGCAGTTGTTATACCGAGGCAACAGCTAATGTGACAGTTCAAGCGGCGCTGCCTTAATGGTTAAGTTTTAGAATTTAAGAAAATTATGGAAAAACTAATAAAAGTTAGTTTGTTATTAGTTGGCTGTATCGTTTTGGTGTTGCCTGTTTTAGTTTTCGGCCGGATTGGCGTTGGGGTAGGAATCGGGAAAATCCAAATAGATAAACCACTTAAAGCTGGTGGGATTTATGATTTACCAGTGCTGCCAGTTTTAAATACTGGTGATGAGCCGGGAGAATACGGGGTATCGGTTGAATATCAAGAAGATGTTTCGCAAATGCGCCCGGCCCGGGAGTGGTTTCAGTTTGAACCCCAATCGTTTCATTTGGAACCCGGGGAAACAAAAACAGTGAAAGTGCTCCTTACGCTTCCTCCTAAAACCCAGCCCGGCGATTATTTTGCTTATCTGGAAGGTCATCCGGTAAAGACATCAGTTAGCGGCCAGACTTCTATTGGTGTTGCCGCAGCCGCTAAGCTTTACTTTACAGTTGCTCCTGCCAATATCTTTCAGGGAATTTATTATAGGTTTATCAGTTTGTACTCGCGCTATCATCCCTGGGACACCATAGTTCTGGTAGTGATTTTTGTCATACTCTTATTGTGGTTTCTTTCAAGGAAGTTTAAGTTTCAGATTGCGAAAAAATAGAAGGGGAGAATATAGAATTTAGCCTGCCTGCTAGTTGGAAATATAAAAATGAATGAGAAAGAAAATTTATATTTTAGCAGTTTTTATTCTTTCTGCCCTTTTTATTGGAGGGGAATTTTTTGATTTTTTACCCGCCAAAATTTTTACAAAAAATTTAGGCGGACAAGTAGTTTTTGCGGCTGGAACCGCCACGGTTCAAACGACAATCAAAATAACGGTTTGTGGGAATAATATAAAAGAAACAGAAGAGCAATGTGACGGCAGTGATTTGGGAGGTGCATCGTGCTCTTCACGGGGTTTTAGCGGCGGCACGCTTTCTTGTAAGGGCTCCTGCGAATTTAATACTTCAGGTTGTACTACTAATGGCGGTGGAGGAGGTGGGGGCGGCTATGTTTCTTCCCCAGTAATAACAAGCATTATTTTTGAGGGCCGCGCTTATCCTTTAACTAAGGTGGTTGTGCTCAAAGATGGGCAAATTGCGGTTTCCACGATTGCCGGTCCAGACGCTCGTTTTGAAGTAAATCTTACTGAACTTGCCACTGGCGATTACACCTTTGCCGTCTACGGAGAGGACGGTAAAGGGCTAAGGTCAAGTTTATTCACTTTCCCTATCTATATCAGCTCCGGCGCCACCACGAAGGTGAGTGGCATTTTTATTGCGCCAACTATTGCGATTGATAAAAGTGAGGTGAAACGTGGGGATAATATTGCGATTTTTGGTCAGTCAGCGCCGCAATCAGAAATTACCATAGCCGTAAATTCTGAAGAAGAATTTTTTGTAAAAACGCCGGCCGATAAAGATGGAGTTTACCTCTATAATTTTGATACCACCCCGCTTGATATGGGTCAACACTTTACCAAGTCGAAGACCGCATTAAACGGTGAGATTAGTTCTTTCAGCAAGGCGATAGGTTTTCTGGTCGGCACGAAAAATGTGGCTTCGGTTCTGCCAACCAAATGCCCGGCCAAAACCGATTTAAACGGCGATTGCCGCGTAAATCTGGTTGATTTTTCTATTACCGCGTATTGGTATAAACGATCTTCACCGCCAGCCTCTATTGACCTCAATGGCGACGGGAAAATTGATTTGATTGATTTCAGCATTATGGCGTTTTATTGGACCGGCTAGTCCAGTAAATTCAAAATTCAAAATGCAAAACTCAAAATTACAGTTCAAAATTCAAAATGCGGCAATTTTTCTTGTCGTTTGTTGCCTGTTGTTTGTCGCTTATTCAGTTTTTGCGGCGGAGACCATTTTTGAGACCAAAAATTCGCAAATTCAGGTTGGAGATACACTTGAAGTTGGATTTTTTCTCAATACCGAAAATGAAGACATTAATGCTGTTGAGGGTAAAATTGTATTTCCGGAAAAACTTCTTGAATTAAAAGAAATAAAAGATGGTAATTCAATCATTAATTTTTGGATTGAACGACCCAAGACCAAAAACGGAGAAATTCCTTTTTCAGGGATTATTCCCGGTGGCTATTTGGGCAATAAGGGTTTAATTTTTTCAGTAGTTTTTCAATCAACACAAGAAGGCCGGGGCTCAATCGAAATTGGCAATATACAAGTATTATTAAACGATGGAAAAGGAACAGAAGCAAACATAACAATTTCCAATTTACAATTTGTCATTTCCAAGCAAGCACCAGCGTCACAACCCGCAGTAGTTGAAAGAAAAGATACTGATCTGCCAGAAGTATTTAAACCAATAGTAACAAGCGATCCCGCGGTGTTTGGTGGGAAATATTTTTTGGTGTTCGCTACGCAAGACAAGGGATCGGGAATTGACCATTACGAAGTGCGCGAAGGAAAGGGGTCGTTTATCCTTGCCGAAAGCCCCTATCTTTTGCAAAACCAGAATCTGGATAAAGAAATCGCAGTCAAAGCGGTGGATAAGAGCGGCAACGAAAGAGTGATTACTCTACCACCGCAAAGATCGTTGCCGTGGTATCAGAATTATTGGGTTTGGGCTATAATTATGTTAGGAATAGTCGTTATTTACGTGATATGGCGCATCAAATTAAAAATGAAAAGTGAAAAATGAAAAACAACAGTTCAAAATTTAAAATTATTTTTTACTTTTTAATTGGTGTTTTTAGTTTTTCGTTTTTAGTTTTTCATTCAGCTGAGGTGCAAGCCGCTTCATTATATTTTTCTCCTTCTTCGGGAGAATATGCTGTCAGCAGTACGTTCTCGGTAAGCATATATGTTTCAAGCGTCGATCAGGCGATGAATGCCGCCTCCGGCACTATTTCATTTCCACAAGACAAGTTAGAGATTATTTCTCTTTCAAAAAGCGGCTCAATGTTTACTCTTTGGGTTCAAGAGCCATCATTTTCAAATAGCGCCGGTACGGTAAATTTTGAAGGGATAGTTCTCAACCCGGGGTTCACAGGGTCAAGTGGGAAAATCATTACCATAAACTTCAAAACAAAGGCAGCAGGTGTTGCTCTGCTCAATTTTTCTTCTGGTTCAGCACTCGCGAATGACGGGAAGGGCACTAATATTTTGGCAAATTTGGGAAATGCGCAGTTTAATTTGGGCGGCGCAGTCCCGACCATACCAGAATCAACAACTCCCTCTGTGGTTTTCGGCGCGCCTTCCGCACCACAAATTTCTTCGCCGACGCATCCTGATCCAAACAAATGGTACGCGGTCCGCGACGCGAAATTTACTTTGCCAATTCCTGCCGATGTAACAGGTGTACGTTTACTTGTTGACGAACTTCCGCGCGTTACTCCTACTGTAGTTTATACTCCCGCCATCAGTGAAAAAGAGATAACCAACTTGGCTGATGGGATATGGTATTTCCATGCACAATTTCGCAACGCGAATGGATGGGGAGAAGTCTCTCATTTCCGTTTTCAGATTGATACTCAGCCACCAGAACCATTTGCTATAAAATTTATTGACGGCACAGAGACTGACAATCCTCGACCAACCATACTATTTGATACCACCGATTCTCTTTCCGGCACTGATTATTACAAAGTTAAAATCGGTGAAGGAGATTTCTTTTCCATATCGCCGGAAATTAGAATAAAAAGTAATCCCTATACCCTACCAATACAGTTACCGGGAAAACGCAACATTTTAGTTCAAGCTTACGATAAAGCTGGTAATTATACGGTAGCAACCGAGGAATTTGTTATAAAACCCGTAGAAACGCCGACAATTACTGAATACCCCAAAGAACTGGCAAGCGGAGAACCCTTGATTGTTCGCGGTTCAACTTATCCGAATAGCAAAGTGACTATTTGGCTACAGAGAGAAAAGGACGATCCTAAAAGTTTTATAGTTGAGAGCGATCAAGATGGAAAATTTACTTTTACGGCCGATGAAAAGTTGAATGACGGCATTTATAAGTTGTGGGCGGAAGTTGTTGATAGCCGAGGCGCAAGGAGTTTGCCTACCGAGAAAATAACTATTGCAGTGGCAAAGCCGGCCATCTTTCGTATTGGGACCTGGGCGGTGAATTTCCTTGCTGTGGTAGTTCCACTCATTGCGCTTGTCCTCGCACTCTTTTTTATTCTTTGGTACGGCTGGCATAAATTTTCGTTGATGAGGAAACGGCTTCGAAAAGAAGTCCGCGAAGCAGAATCCGCTCTGCATAAAGCTTTTGATTTCTTGAAAGAAGATATACGAGAACAAATTAAAATGCTCGAAAAAACTCGCACCAAGCGCCGGCTCACCGAGGAAGAGGAGAAAGTTATCAAGCAACTAAAAAAAGATTTAGACAACGCAGAAAAATTTGTGAGGAAAGAAATTGAAGACATTGAAAAGGAGGTGAAATAAATTTTTAGGAATTTTTTAAGCAAAACAATTGTCTTTCTCCTCCTGCCACAGCAGTAGTCCGCCAACTGGTGGGCACTAGGGGGCCGGCTTCCTTTGGTCAGGAATTTTTGATAAAATAAGTTCGAGCGGAATCATCAGTTGCTTATGCCAGCGTAGCTCAGCGGTAGAGCAGGGCTTTCGTAAAGCCAAGGTCGTCGGTTCAAATCCGACCGCTGGCTCCGATTAATAAAAATATGAACAATTTCCTGCAACGACTTAACGAATTGAGCGAGCGAACCCGCCGAGCAGCGGGCTGGCTTTGACTTGGTCAATAAACAAAAAAGAATAAAAGAATTGGAGGAGGAGGTGTCCCGGCCGGATTTTTGGGGGATGCCCGAAGCGGCGTCCCAAATTAGCCAGGAATTGGCCGACTTAAAAAGCGAAGCAGAATTTTGGCAGAAAATAGAAAAAGAAATCAGTGACTCGGCAAATTTAGCGAAAATGGCAGAATCGGATGAAGGAATCCAAAAAGAATTGAAGACAACAATCAATCAGTTGGAAGACAAAATAAAAAAAGAGGAGTTGAAGGCATTGATATCCGGGCCATATGATAAGAATTGGGCAGTAATGACAATTGTTGCCGGTCAGGGCGGCCGCGACGCTGAAGATTTTGTCCAAATGCTGGTCCGGATGTACTCGGCTTATTTTCAAAACCGGCAGTGGCCTTATAAAATTCTGCACCAGCATTTTTCCGAAGAGCCGGGCGGCTCTTCGGAGGCAGCTGGCGAGCGGGGATTGAAAAATATTACTTTGGAAATTGAAACGAATTATGCCTATGGCTATTTAAAAAATGAAAGCGGCGTGCATCGCTTGGTACGCGTTTCGCCTTTTGATGCCAAAGATTTGCGCCATACCTCTTTCGCTTTGGTGGAACTAATGCCGGAACTCAAAGACGTTGATTTGAGCGACATTAAATTAGAAGAGAAAGATTTAAAAATTGATTTCTACCGATCTTCCGGGCCCGGCGGTCAAAATGTTAATAAGAGAGAAACCGCCGTGCGGGTGGTGCATTTGCCGACAGGACTTTCTGCCAGCTGTCAAAGCGAGCGCTCCCAAGTTCAAAATCGGGATAGGGCGCTTCATCTTTTGAAATTAAAAATCTTTGATTACATCAAAAACAAGAAAATGGAAGAAAAAGAGCTGCTGAAGAAACGAGTAGAGCCCTCTTGGGGCAATCAAATCAGAAATTACGTTTTGCACCCGTATAAATTAGTTAAAGATTTGCGCACCGGCGTTGAAACAAGCAAAATTGACGCGGTTTTGGAAGGCGAAATTGACGATTTCATCCAAGCGGAGTTGCAATTGAAATAGGGTAATGTTAAAATATATAAAATATATTAGATATTCAGGGAGATGATCCAAACTATATGATTTTCTTTCAAAACGTTTCCAAAATTTACAACAGCCATTCCGTAGCGTTAGATAACGTTACTTTTAAAATAATGCCGCAGGAATTTGCCACTCTGGTTGGCCGCTCCGGCGCCGGCAAATCCACCGTGATTAAATTACTAATCGGAGAAGAAAGGCCGAGCAAGGGCCGGATTTTTTTGGATAAACAAGAAGTCAATAAATTAGAGCCCAATGAATTACCAAAATTGCGGCGCAAAATCGGCATTGTTTTCCAGGATTTTAAACTTTTGCCCCGGAAAAATGCTTTTGAAAACGTTGCCTTTGCCTTGGAAGCAGCTGGTTGCCTGCCGAAGGAAATTCACGAATTTGTTCCTCAAATCTTGGATTTAGTGGGGCTCAAAGACAAAATGCTTAATTTTCCCCATGAGCTTTCCGGAGGCGAAAAACAAAGGGTGGCGATTGCCCGGGCAATGATTAACCAGCCGGACGTTTTGGTGGCGGATGAACCAACCGGCAATTTGGACCCCATCAACTCCAACGAAATTATTAAACTTCTTCTAAAAATTAATGAATTGGGCACGACCGTTCTTCTGGCAACCCACAATAAAAATGTTGTTGATTCTTTGGGTAAGCGGGTGATTAGCATTGAAGCCGGCCGCATCATCCGCGACGAAGAAGAGGGGAAGTACATCCTTAGTTAAAATCATATGATAATTTTACTCTCTCGCGTTACCAAATATGGCGTTCAGAACTTTGTGCGCAATGGTTTGTTATCCAGCGCCACGATTGCCGTGATGACTTTAACGCTGATTCTTTGCACCAGCTTATTGGTTTTCGGCGCTGCTGGTCGCAATACCATTCAGGTCTTGCAGGAAAAAATTGATATCAGCGTTTATTTCAAAACAACGGCCGATGACAACCAGATTTTGGCGGTGAAAAAATCTCTGGAGGCGTTGAATGAAGTAAAGAGCGTGGAATTTGTCTCTCGAGAAGACGCCTTAACCAGTTTTCGCGAAAAACATAAAAACGATCCGACCATTATTCAATCCCTGGACGAATTAGGCGTCAATCCTTTATCCGCGTCTTTAAATATTAAAGCCAAAGACCCGAAGAATTACGCCAGCATCGCTTCTTTTTTGGAAACTGAAGTGTCAAACGATATTGTTGATAAGGTCAATTACAGCCAGAACCAAGTGGTGATTGACCGCTTGGTAAAAATCGTCAACACTTTGCGCAACGGCGGCTTGATTTTAGCGATTATTCTGGCGGCAGTGGCGTTTTTGGTGGCTTTCAATACGATTCGTTTAGCGATTTATTCCAATCGGGAATCAGTGGAAATTATGCGGCTTGTCGGCGCTCCCAATTCTTTAATTCGCGGACCTTATATTGTGGAAGGCGTCATTCACGGTCTGATTGCGGCCATTATCACGATGATTATTTTTATTCCTCTAGTGCAGGTCCTGGGTCCTTATATCAAAGTTTTGGTGCCGGAATTCAGCATCACGTCCTACTTCTGGCACAATTTCCTTCCTTTGTTTGGCATCCAATGTTTGATCGGCATTCTCTTGGGAATTTTTTCCAGCTTTATTGCCATCCGCAAATATTTGAAAGTTTAAGTTGATTTATTAAAAGCCCGCCCCCATTTGAGGCGGGTTTTTATTTGCTGCCAGGCCTGGACTCGGACCAGGATTGCCGCGTTCAGAGCGCGGATGCCTACCATTAGCAGACCTGGCATTATATTACATTATATTAAGTCGGCATGAAGTTTTCTGTGACAATTTGCACACAGCACAATGCACTTCTTTATCTCTTTTTCGATCCTTTTCTTTCCCCATCCCCAACTTTTAACCTGTCCCAAATTAAAGTCTTTATCCCTTTCTTTTATGTGATGGAATTCTAAACAGATTGTTTCTTTTTCTCCACACCTTTCACACATTAGTCTGGATTTGTACCCCATAAACCATTCTGATATTTCTTTTTTGCGCTTTGCTATTCTTTCTTTTTCTTTGATCTTATTTTTCTGATAATATTGTTTATTCCAAGCCCGTTTATATGCTAATTGTCTTTGTTTGTCAGCATATGGCATACACAATAATTATATGAGGTTCTGAAATTAATGTAAAGGTTCAGAGCCATGCGTCCTGCCGTTAGACGATCCCGCAAAACTTAACTATATTTTAATGCTTTTTTGAAATTTATCAAATCTCATTTTCTTTTCGCCATTAAAGAGTTATAATAATATAGGATATGACAAAAAAGTCATATCCCACAAAGTAGTCGGCCACAAAACGCGAATAATTCTATTTAAAATAATGTTTTCCAAAATTCTCAATAAAATCATTGCTTTTATAAAGAGAAGATACATCATTGTGTCTCTCGGAGTCATTATTATTGTTATTATTATAGTTTTGGTCGCGGCTGGACATAAAAATGTCAATAACACAATTACTGTTGAGAGAGGCAGCGTTGTGTCAGAAGTCAGCGTCACCGGCACCGTCAAACCAGCCAGAAGCTTGGATATTGCTTTTGAAAAGACCGGTCGCATTGCTTCAATCAGAGTTAAAGTCGGCGATAAGGTTGATACGGGACAATATTTGATAGCACAGGAAAACGGCGATGTGTTAGCGCAGGTGGAACAAGCCCGGGCCCAATTAAAAGCGCAGGAATCAAAATTGGCGCAACTTCAGCGAGGTTCGCGGCCCGAAGATATTCAGATTAAACGCATTGCCCTTCAAGGCGTGCAAAACGATTTGGCCAATTATTATGCTAATGCCATTAATATCATCAACGACGCTTATTCCAAATCAAACGATGCTATCAACAAACAACTTGACGGATTATTTTACGGAGCCAATTCGGATACGCCGACTCTGACTTTTACTCCGGATAATGATAATAATGGTCAAATTAAAAAGGGAATAGAGACACAGAGATTAACCATTACCAAGGAACTAAACGTTTGGGTCAATGAAACAAGCGGATTAAATTCCAGTTCATCGCCGGACGTTATTTTGCAATCGCTGGTTAGTTCCCAGGACCATATTATCGTTGTCCGCAATTTTTTAAATGCGCTGCTCAATATTTTAATAAACACCGGTTCATTGTCTCAAGCAACACTTACGGCTTACAAAACCAACATTAATACTGGTCTAACCAATATTAATTTGGCCGGCACTTCGGTTTCAGGTCAACAGCAAGCCATTGTCTCGCAGAAATCATTGGTTCAAAAGGCTCAAAATGAGTTGGATTTGATGATAGCCGGCTCCGATCCCCAGGACATTGCTTACCAGGAAAGTCAGGTTGCCAACGCCCGAGCCAGCCTCGTTTATTATCAATCGCAACTGGCTAAAACAATTATTGCCGCTCCTTTTGCCGGAACAGTGACTAAAATTGTTCCCGAAATAGGAGATATCGTTTCGGCCGGCAGTTCCGTCGTATCGCTTATTGGCAGCGGCAATTTCCAAATTGAAGCTAACATAGCGGAATCGGATATCGCCAAAGTGAAAATCGGCAATCAAGCAGAAGTGACTTTAGACGCTTATGGTTCGGATGTGGTGTTTGGTGCCAATATTATTGCTTTGGATTTGTCCGCTACGGTTTTGGAAGGCGTGGCAACCTATAAGACCACTCTCCAATTTACTCAGGAAGATCCGCGGATTCTATCCGGTCTCACCGCTAATATTGATATTCTTTCCGCTCGAAAAGACAATGTGCTTTTTGCGCCCACGCGGGATATTATCGGACAAAACGGGAAGAAGTATCTGCGAGTGATTATTGATTTAAAAAAACTGAAGACGCAAGACATAGAAATACAAACAGGATTGGTCGGTTCGGACGGGAGAACGGAAATAGTTTCTGGCATCAGCGAGGGCACAGCCATTAGTGCCGAATAATATGGAGCTTATAAGAACCGAAAAACTTACTAAAATTTATTGTGATGATGATATCCAAACCAATGCTTTAAATGGGATTGATTTGGTGATTCAAGAAGGGGAATTCGTGTCCATTACCGGCCCCTCCGGTTCAGGCAAATCAACCCTTATGCAAATTTTGGGCTGTCTGGACCGGCCGACATCGGGTCATTATTTTTTTGAAGACAAAGAACTTTCAACTTATTCCGATAAAGAACTGGCGCACATTCGGAATCAAAAAATAGGATTTGTCTTTCAATCGTTTAATCTCTTGCCGCGTTTGTCAGTGTTTGAAAACGTCAAATTGCCCCTGGTCTATGCCGGCATGGCCGAACCGAAGCGCACTCAAATCGCCAATGAGATGATTGATTTGGTTGACCTTAAAGGTAGGTCGTCTTATCGCACCACCAAACTTTCCGGAGGCGAAAAACAAAGGGTGGCAATTGCCCGGGCTTTAGTCAATTCCCCCAAAATTATTTTAGCGGATGAACCGACAGGCAATCTCGATTCTAAATCAGGAGAAATCGTGCTTCACTTTCTGCAAAACCTTCACAGAGAAGGTCACACGATTCTTATTGTTACCCACGAATCCTATGTGGCGCAGTCAGCCGAACGCATTATTGCCATTCGCGACGGTAAAATTGAAAAAGATGAAAAAGTGGAAAAGCGACGAATCATTTCAAGAGAAGGGTTTGTAAAATAAAAATATGATGCGCATTTCCGATTCTTTAAGGGCGGCCTTTGCCGGAATCTCCGTGCATAAAAACCGTTCCTTTCTTACAATTCTCGGGATAGTGATTGGTATCACTTCCATTATGGCTGTTATGTCCATTGGTCAGAGTGCCCAGCAATTAATAATCGGGCAAATTCAGCGTTTTGGGCCAGCCAATATTTTTGTGCTGCCTGGTCGGCAGCCCAGCGGGCCGACTGATGCTGCTGGCACTGTTTTGAACGATTCTTTGAAAGAGAAGGATTTTAAGGATTTACAAAAGAAATCAAACGTTCCAGGAGCAAAGGTCGTCGTGCCGTATGTTTTTGGATACGAGGTGGCGTCCTTTGAATCTGAAATGTACGACGTGATGATTATCGGCAGCAGCGAATATATTGAGAAAAATTTTGATTTAAAAGTGGCGGAAGGCAGATTTTTTGATGTTTTTGACGTGGATCAAAAAGCAAGGGTGGCTGTGATTGGGAGTAAGGCAAAAGAGGAGTTGTTTGGGAACGCCAATCCGATTGGAGAGAAAATAAAATTCAAGGACCAAAAATTTCAGATAATCGGCGTTCTCTCTTCCGAGGGCCAGGGGTCATTCATTGATTTTAATAAAGCGGTTATTGCGCCCTACACTTCAGTTCAGCAGAACGTCTTGGGCATAAAATATTTTAATCGTATCATTATCGAAGCGGAATCCATTGAAGCGGTGCCCGGAGTTATCAGAGATGTGAAAACGCTTTTGCGCAATAATCACAATATTGATAATCCGGAAAAAGACGATTTTTTCATTCAGACGCAGGAAAGTATTGCTGACATCGTAAAAACAGTGACAAATATTCTTACTGTGCTTTTGGCTTCAGTGGCAGCGATTTCTCTTGTTGTCGGCGGTGTTGGCATTATGAATATAATGCTGGTATCGGTGACAGAGCGGACGCGCGAAATAGGGTTGCGAAAGGCTCTGGGAGCAACCAATAAAAATATCCTGACGCAGTTTCTTTTTGAAGCCGTATTTCTTACGGTGGCAGGAGGCATTGTCGGAGTTATCGGCGGCACATTTTTGACTTATATTCTTGCTTACGTGGCGAACCAATTTGCCGGCCTTAATTTTCCTTACGTGTTTTCAATAACCGGAGCGATATGGGGCATAGCGGTTTCGTTCGCTATTGGAATTATTTTTGGACTTTTTCCTGCCAGAAAAGCCGCCAAGAAAAGCCCGATTGAATCGTTGCGTTACGAATAATCATGATAAACCTTAAAGACACAATTCGTACGGCAACTCAGTCGCTTTCCACCCACAAAGGCAGGTCGTTTCTTACAATTCTCGGTATCGTTATCGGCGTCAGCGCGATTATGATTGTAATGTCTATCGGCGGTAGCGCCACGGAATTGATTGTTAAAGAAGTGCAGTCATTCGGCCCGGAAAACGTTTTCATCAATCCAGGCAAGCCGTCGGAGGGGCTTTTCAGCTTCGGTGGGCAATCAGCCGCGTTGCTTTTGAAATCTCTGACGGAAAAAGACGTTGAGGATTTGAAGAAAAAAGCCAATGTTCCGGACGCAGTGGCTGTCAATCCGTCCGTCAACGGTTCGCTTTCAGTTTCTTATGGGTCGGAAATCAAAACAACTGCGGTTTTGGGGTCTGGAGCGGAAGCTTTTGATATTTATAACATCTCCGTTACCAGTGGCAGAAAATTCACCAGCGATGAAGTGGATGATAAGGCGAGCGTCGCGGTTATTGGGAAAAACGTCGCGAAAGATCTTTTCGGCCCGTTTCAGGATCCGATTGGCGAAAAAATAAAAATAAAAGACAAAAAATTGACGGTAATAGGCATTCTTTCGTATGCCGGCTCTTCAATGTTCGGTATTGACGATATGATTATTATGCCTTACACCACGATGCAGCAATATATATTGGGCATCAGGTATTTCCACGAAATCGCCGTGAAAGCCAGTTCCGCCGAAGTTGTTCCGGAAATGGTAATGGATATCAAGAGATTGCTTCGCGAAAATCACGATATCACTGATCCCAAGAAAGACGATTTTATCGTCAGTACGCAGGAAGATATGATAAAAATCGTATCAAACATTTTCAATGCTGTGACTGTTTTTCTGGCTTTTGTTGCTGCCATTTCTCTTGTGGTGGGAGGAGTCGGAGTGATGAATATAATGCTGGTATCGGTGACAGAGCGGACGCGCGAAATAGGGTTGCGAAAGGCTCTGGGAGCAACCAATAAAAATATCCTGACGCAGTTTCTTTTTGAATCGGTGTTTCTTACATCTTTGGGTGGAATCTTGGGCATTATCGTTGGACTAATCGTCACTTCTCTCATTACAGTTATCGCGTCATATTTCTTGAAAACGCATTTTCCGCTTTTCTTTTCTTTCAAAGGATTGATTCTCGGCATTGTCGTTTCCTGCGGAACCGGAATTTTATTCGGTCTTTTCCCAGCTCGGAAAGCCGCTCAAAAAAGCCCGATTGAGGCATTAAGATACGAATAGTCAAAATAAAAAAGAGTTATATTCTCTTGCATTCATCCCCGAGCTTCAGCTCGGGGATGAATGCAAGCCCGGAGCGAAGCGGAGGAGAATATATATTATAAATGATTTTCAATATTGAGAACTATGGGCTTTAGCCCATAAACATATATAATGATATAAAATATGAATTTTTCGTCCTACACCAATAAAAGCATTCAGGAGGCTTTTGCGATTCTCAAAAGTTCGGAGGCCGGAATTTCTCAGGAGGAGGCGGAAAAAAGAATCAAAATCTACGGCCTCAACGAAGCCAAAAGAGAGAAGCTGAATTGGTTTCGCGTTCTTTTAAGGCAGTTTAAATCGCCGTTTTTCTATCTGCTTTTTTTGGCTGCCCTCGTAGCGTTTTTCATTGGCGAAAAAATAGATAGTTTAACAATTTTAGCTTTTATTGCCATTAATGTTTCGGTGGGGTTCTTTCAGGAATTTCGAGCGGAGCGGGCAATCGCCCTGCTCAAGCAATTTATTCCCTCTAAAATCAGAGTCATAAGGGGAGGCAAAGAAGAAATGATTGAAACCAAGTTTTTGGTGCCGGGCGATGTGGTTTTATTGGAATCAGGAAACATTGTGCCGGCAGATTTAAGGATTGTATCCAGCCAGAATTTTTCTGTCGATGAATCGGTTTTAACCGGAGAATCATCGCCGCTTAATAAGAGCGCCGAACCGCTTAAGAACGAAGTCAAGGAAATTTTTAAAGCCAGAAATATTTTATTCGGCGGCACCAGCGTTATTTCCGGCGAAGCCAAAGCCGTTGTTATTTTAAGCGGCCGCCAGAGTACCTTGGGCGAGATTTCCGAGCTGGTTTCCGGCATCAGCCGCGAAAGCGCCTACGAAAAAGAAGTTTTATATTTCAGCAAACTGGTTTTACAAATTGTGGTGGTAACCATCACCTTGGTTTTTATTGCCAACCTGATAATTAACGGGCGTCAGAATCTTCTTGTTTTTCTGCTTTTCTGCATTGCTTTGATTGTCAGTATTCTGCCGGAAGCCCTGCCGGTGGTGGTGACTTTCGCGCTTTCCAAGGGTTCAATTAAATTGGCTCAGAAAAAAGTGGTTGTCCGCCGACTGTCAGCCGTGGAAGATCTGGGCAATATTGAAATTCTTTGTTCTGATAAAACCGGCACCCTCACTCAAAATAAGATGCAGTTGGATGAAGTTTTTTCTCCTGACAAAGAAAAAATCCGGACTTACGCTCTTTTGGAAAGCGGTCGCTTTCGCCAAGACGACAATGGTGGCTTGAATGCCTTTGACAGAGTTCTTTTAAAGGAAGCTCCGCCGGAAACTCTGACGGCCATCAACAAATTCAAAATAGTTTCCAAAATGCATTTTGAATCAACGAAAATGAAATCAGGCGTTTTGGCAGTCGATGAGAAGGGGGAGAAAATTTTAATTATGAAAGGCGCGCCTGAAATTATTTTGAAATCATCGCAGCTTTTTGAAGGAAACTTGACCAAGGTTCAAGTGGAAAAGTTTATAGCCGAAAAAGGAAAGGAGGGAAAAAGAACCCTGGCTGTGGCTTATAAAAAACTTATTGCCGAATCAGACGATACTTTTGAATCCAGGGATTTAACATTTTTGGGTTGCTTCTCGTTTCATGACCCCTTGAAAACCACAGCCAGCGAAGCCATCCATTTAGCTAAAAAACTCGGCGTCAGATTAAAAATTATTACCGGCGACAGCTCCGAGGTGGCCGGATTTATCAGCTACCAAATCGGTTTAATTAGCGACCCGGCCAAAGTCATTACCGGCGAACAATTGGAAGAATTGCCAGCCGAAGAATTTGATAAGCGCTGCGAAGACTTTTCGGTTTTTGCCAGAGTTTCTCCCAAGACAAAATACGCAATTATTCAATCATTCCAAAAGAAATTTGAGGTGGGTTTTTTGGGCGAGGGGATTAATGATGCGCCCGCCCTCAAAGCAGCCAATGTTGGAATTGTTGTTCAAGAGGCGAATGATATTTCGCGGGCAGCGGCTGATGTGGTGCTTTTGGAAAAAGATCTGCGGGCGGTGATTGACGGCATCAGGGAAGGAAGGATGATTTTCGCCAACATTAACAAATACATCAAATGCGTCTTAGCCAGTAATTTCGGCAATTTCTATTCCATCGCCGCCATCTCTTTATTTATTCCGTTTTTGCCGATGCTGCCCATTCAAATTTTATTTGGGAATATTTTGTCCGATTTCCCTCTCATCTCTATTGCCACTGATAGAATTGACGTTGAGGAATTGCGGCGGCCAAAGCTTTATCGCCTCCATTATATGCTGCCCCTCATTATTTCCTTGGCTCTGGTCAGCACCATTTTTGATTTCATTTTCTTTGCCATTTTTGGCCGCAAACAGCCGGCTGTTGTTCAAAGTTTGTGGTTTGTTGAAAGCATTCTGACGGAAATTGTTTTGATTTTTTCTATTCGCACCAGTCATTTCTTCGCCAAAGTCAAGCGGCCGAGTTGGACTTTAATTGCCTTTACGGTCACTGATGCCATTTTGATTTTGGCCTTGCCATTTACTTCGTGGGGCCAAAACATTCTGCACTTTGTTCCACTGCCGATCAACCTGCTTTTGGTGGTTTGCGGAATGGTCATCGTTTATTTCTTCGTCAGCGAACTGGTGAAATTAGCTTATTTTAGACACTGGAGAAAAATCAATTATTTCGGCAATCGCCTTCCTTTAAAGGTCGAATAATTTTAAGTAGTTCATTTATGGACAAAAACAAAATTATCTTGATTGTCATAGCCATTGTCATTGTTGCTGCTTTGGCAGTTTATTTTTTTGTTTTTAAAGGCGCCAAAAATCAATACGGCCCACCTTACGCGCAAGCAACGCCTACACCAGCCGCTACCCCTAGTCCCACTGTTAGCGGAAAAATCACTTGCAGCGATGCTCCTTGCATCGGTACCAGTTTTTTGGCTTGCGCGCCGGCAGAATTAAAATTCACGCCAACGGGTGCCACCTCAACCATCACCATCAGCGTTTTGGGCACCGAAAACGGCAAATGCCATTATAAAATGGATGTGGACGGCCACGGCGGAGATTGCTTTTTCGCCAAAGAAAATTTGAATGAGAAAGTTTTGAATCAGATGTTTGGCAACGAAGAGGGGCAAGCACAAATTATAAACGAAAGTTGCATAGCATTTTAATTTGAAGAATGATTTTAAAAGGCAAAAAGATGCCGATTGTATCGGCATCTTTTTGCCTTTGACAAATTAAAACCAAGCGATAGGATGTAATTAGCGAATCATTAACAATCCAATTTTGAGAGGGTTAAAATGCCAAAATTTGAAGCAACCTTCACGCTTTACAGAAAAGAAGACGGAAAAGATGAAGAATTTCCGGGCGTTATCCCGCCCCAGCAGCTTTCTACCAAAAGCACAGGCCAAGTCGAATTCTGGTCCACTTTGCGGGCAATCGAAGTGAAACTATCCAAAAAATACAAAGGTAGTGCCTTCTATCTCTTGGTGACCGCCTTGGAGGATATTGCCGGATGCGAAATCAAGAGGGGAGATATTATGGCTTCTAACAATCTTGAGTTAACCTAAACCCGGAGAAAAATCTGATGGAAAAAGATATTGGTAACTAATCAACGAAAAAGCTCAGGATGCAGATCCTGAGCTTTTGCATTTAAAACTTTTTTATTGGGGATTTTCTAAAACTAAGTCAACAGCGCTATGTCAATCACTTCTTTCATTTCCGAGACATATTGGAGTTTGATTTCTCCTCGCTCGATAGCTTTTTTGACACTTTGAGGCAGGTCTTCCTCGTCTTTTTTGTTTTCTTCCGAAAGGACGACGATTTTAATGTCGCTCTCTTTAGCGGCCAGAATTTTTTCTTTAATGCCGCCAACCGGAAGGACTTTGCCTCGGAGAGTAATCTCTCCTGTCATTGCCACATCATCTTTCACTTTTCTTTTAGTAAGTAATGAAACAAGAGCCACTAGAATAGCCAAGCCGGCTGATGGTCCATCTTTGGGAATCGCGGCTTCCGGAATGTGAATATGGACTTTTTTGCCAATCGGAGAGTGTTTCTGGTTGATTTTCAGAAGGGTGAGATTAGCCTCAATATAGGTTAGAGCAGCCCTGGCTGATTCCTGCATGATTTTCTCCACATTGCCAGTGATTTCTAATTCCGACTTTTTGGCTTCTTTGACCATCTCCGTCTCAATAAAGAGGATATCGCCGCCGGTCCAAGTCCAGGCCAAACCAATGGCGATGCCTGGTCGAGAAATTCGTTCTTTGAGGGTTGAAATATACTTCCGGCATCCCAAAAATTCAGGGAGTTTATCTTTCGTGATTATCTCTCGAGCAATTTCTTTTTTGGCAATTTTTGTGGCGACCTTGCGGCAACATTTCTCAATCTCTCTTTCTAAATTTCTAACTCCAGCTTCCCTCGTATAGTCTTTAATGACGGAATTGACAGCATCATCCTCAAACTGAATTTGTTTTGAGTCCAATCCATTAGCCTCAATTTCTTTTGAAACGAGGTATTTTTTGGCAATCATCAATTTTTCTTCTCGGGTGTAGCCGGGGAATTCCAGAATCTCCATTCTATCTTTTAGGGCTGGCTGAATCGGGTCAATCAAGTTTCCGGTGCAGATAAACATTATTTTAGAAAAATCGAAAGGAACGCCTAAATAATGGTCCTTAAAAGCAAAATTCTGTTCCGGGTCCAAAACTTCCAAAAGAGCGGAAGTGGGGTCTCCTCGCCAGTCAGCCCCGACTTTGTCAATCTCATCAATCATAAAAACCGGATTATTCGCTTCCAGTCTTTTGAGTTCTTGGATAATCACGCCCGGCAGAGCGCCCACATAAGTTCGTTCAAAACCCCTGATTTGCCTTTCGTCTTTGGCTCCGCCCAGAGATATTCTGGTGAATTTTCTATTCATGGCTCGGGCAATCGATTTGCCCACCGAGGTTTTGCCTGTGCCCGGCGGCCCGATAAAGCAGAGAATCGAGGCTTTGCCTTCTGGCTTGAGTTGTTTGACAGCCAGAAACTCCAAAACCCTCTTTTTAACTCCCTCCAGACCATAATGGTCTTCTTCTAAAATCTTTTCCGCTTCTTGAAGGTCTCGGCGGTCAGTAGTCCCTTGATTCCACGGTAGGGAAACCATCCAGTCCAACCAGGTTCTTCGATATTGATTGTCTGGGTCATGGGGTCCAGCTTGAGCAAATCTCTCCAACTCTTCTTTAAATTCTTTTTTGGCTTCCGGCGGAAGATCGGCTTGAGCGGCTTTTTCTCGATATTTTGCCACCTCAGACTTTTCCCTTTTTTTACCCATCTTTTTTAATTCCTCCTCAAGAACTCTGATTTGTTCCAGAATGGCCCGTTCTTTCTGGCCATCTCCCACTTCTTTTGCGATTTTTTCTCGAGCCCCCCAGATGACTATTTCTTTACTTAAGAAATAACTGATTTTTTCCAGGCGCTCTTTAACGCTTAAGGTCTCTAAGATGGTTTGCTTATTCTCTAAGGATAAGGATAAAGTGTAAATGGGTAGCTTGGCCGTAGCAAAATCAGCGATAAAACTGGGGTCGCTGCTTTCCAGAATGGTTTTTAACAGTTCATCTTTATCTGCTGGGTCAATAAGCTCCAGGAGTTCTTTATAGCGAGCTTTGACGACTTCGGCAAAATCGGCGATTTCATTAGCGGAATGGGAAATTTGGTCGTAAAGAATTCTAATTTCAGCCAGATGATAAGGGGCATCTTGAATAATTCTGGAAATTTCGAATCTCGAGACTCCCTTGACGATTAAAAACATATCCTTGGCTTCCAGGGAAGAAATAGACCACATGGAGGGTTCAAATTTAAACCGAGCAAAACGCTTGGCCATTTGCCGGAGGATAAGCTTAGGATCTATAATGTCCAGGACTTCTCCGACGGTTCCTATTTTTTTAAGACCCTCTTTTGTTTTGGCAACTACTCCTATGAATTTATGTTTTTCTAAGGCATCGGTCAGCAGGCTAAAATTTTCTTCTGATTCCGAAATGGTAATAGGTTCAGTAATGCCCGGGAAGAGAACTATCTCCTCGGTTGGTAAAATTGGCAGAATTTGATGAGTTGGGAAATTATTGGTCATTTAAACCTCCTCTTAATCCCTTTTTAATTTTTAAGTTATGGCTATGCTAAATTTTAGCAGAAATTTTATTTCTGTCAACCCCCACACTTATGCATAAGTGTGGGGGTCAACCCGGGAAACAACCCCGCCTGTGGCGGGGTTGTTTCTGTTTCCAAAAATTATCCCCAATTTTGGTTGACTTTTGATTAAATTTATAATATTCTAAAAATAGTTAATTCAGTAATGGGACATTTATGTCCCATAAATGAAATTATCATGAAAAGAAAAGGCAATCACAAACTTAATATTATCAGCGTCCAAAGATTTATTAAAGAAAAATCAAAGTATATTTTTACGCCTTTAGATTTGCAGAGATATTTTAAAGTAAATTATGATACTGCCAGAAAATTCATTTTAAGGGGCGTTAACAAAAATATATATCTTAAATTAAAAAGGGGACTTTACGCTTTAGCCGAGACGCCGCCCAATAACTATTTAATTGCTAATCGCCTTTATGAACCCTCTTATATTTCTTTTGACACAGCCCTTTCGCATTACGGCATCATCCCCGAAACCATTTATTCAATTACCTCGGCAACCACGAAAACAACTCGTCGCTTTATCGTTAATGGGGTGGAGTATACCTATCAAAAGCTTAGAAAGGAATTTTTTACCGGTTATCGAGCCGTTAAATATCAGGGCGAGACGGTTTTATTGGCCGAACCAGAAAAGGCTTTGGTCGACTATTTATATTTTATTGAATTGAAGAAACGAAGGCTCTCATACGAAAGATTAAATTTGAAAAAAATACAAAAAAGCAAATTAACAGCCTATCTAAAATTATTTAAACGTCCAAAAATGAATAATTTAATTAAAAATATTTATGCTCAGTCTCGAAAACCTCAAAGAATTTACTAACAAAAACCAAACAAGGCTAGAAAATATTATTCGCGAATATATCCAGCACTTGTTTTTATCATCTCTTTATAAAATAAAGGGTTCAGAAAAATTGCTTTTTAAGGGCGGTACCGCCCTTAAAATTATTTATGGCAGCCCTCGTTTCTCCGAGGACTTGGATTTCGATGGACAAAACATTTATCAACCTAAAGTAATTGATGATTTATTTATTGAAACGATTTCCGAGATAGAGAAAACTGGCATTGAAATCAGTTTCAAAGAAGCAAAAAAGACCACCGGCGGCTATTTGGGAATAATTAGTTATCGTCTTTACGATATTTCAAAAGAAATGAAGTTTGAGATTTCTTTGAGAAGCGGCAAAAGAGCCGATTACGAGATGACCACCATTGTTAGTGAGTATCTGCCGCCATATTCTATTATTCATTCACCTGCTATAAAGATAGTTAATGGAAAGATAGAGGCCTTGCTAAATAGAGGAAAACCAAGAGATTACTATGATGTTTATTTTATTCTGCGTCATCAGGAACTTCGCAGAGTTATCAATAAAAATCAATTAAAGAAGATTGAACAAAATTTAAATAAAATTGAAGTTAATTTTAAAAAAGAATTGTCGGTTTTGCTACCAATAAGCCATCAGATGATTTTAAAAGATTTCAAAAAAATTCTGACTCAGGAAATTAAAAAATACTTGTAAAAAGTTAATATAAGATTATGGCAAAAATAAAAGAATTACCGAAAACTTGTGCTGAGCTTTGTCGAAGTATCAAAATCAAGGGCTAAATCGTAGTCCCAACAAAAAGAGCCGCTTTCTTCGGGGAAGCGGCTCTTTAAATTCTTCAAAAACAAGCCGCCTTTGGTGGGGTTGTTTTTGTTCCCGGATGGGGGTAAAATAAAGGGAAAGATGAGTAATAAAGAACAAATTAAACAATTGATAGAGAGATACGAATCCGAAAAACAAGCCGGAAAGATAAATCATTATACTGAAGAAGAAACCAAAAAAGATTTTATTTTACCTTTTTTCGAGGCTTTGGGTTGGAATGTTCGCGATAAGAAAGAGGTTTCGGCTGAAGAAAATATTTCTGGCAAGCGCGTTGATTACGGTTTTTATATCAATGGCAGGATAAAATTTTATTTGGAGGCCAAGAAACTGAGCGCTGATTTGCATAATGAAGAATACGCCAATCAGGCAATCCGCTATTCTTGGAATAAAGGTGCCACTTGGGCGGTTCTTACTGATTTTGAACGCATCAAAGTTTTTAATTGTCAGGATATCAGTAAATCATTAGGTGATAAGCTTTATTTTGAGATGCCTTGCCAGGAGTTTACGGCAAGATTTGATCAACTTCGGCAATTATCTAAAGCATCATTTTTAACCGGCTTAATAGATAGGGAGGCGGAAAGAGTTGGGAAAAAATATCAAAAAATTCCGATTACTAGTGTTTTATCTAAAGATTTAAATAAGTGTCGGGAAATTTTAACCGAATCACTCTCTAGTTGGAATAAAATTGATGAAATCCTACTCGATGAAGGGGTGCAAAGATTACTGGATAGATTGATATTTTTGCGAGTCGCAGAAGATAGGGGGATAGAGCCACCAACCCTCATTCCCTTATTGAGGCAGTGGGAGGCAAGTAAGACAAAAAATGAAGTGCCATTGTATAAATCAATGGTTAAGAAATTTAGAGAACTTGATGCAGTTTATAATTCTAACTTATTCTTTAAACATCCATTTGAAGATTGGGAAGAATATGGTGGAGCTACAGAAAAAGTAATAAAAATCCTCTATGGCAAGGAGGGTTATTACGAATACGACTTTAAAGTAATGCCGGCTAATGTTTTGGGCAGTGTTTACGAAAATTATCTTGGCTATCGCCTCTCTAAATCTAAAAAGGAAACAGAAATAAGCAAAGATTCTAAAAAGCGTAAAGAACAGGGGATTTATTACACCCCTCATTTTATTGTTGATTATATTGTTGAAAATACCCTAAAGCCGGTTTTGGATAAATGTCGCAGCATTAATGATTTAAAACAAGTAAAAGTGCTTGATCCGGCTTGCGGTTCCGGTTCTTTTTTAATTAAGGCGCTGGATATGATTTATAAGAAATATCAGGATTTTGGTGATAAGGGAATGACTGCCTTAACCAAAATCGAAATTCTGCAAGATAATATCTATGGAGTTGATTTAGATCCGCAAGCTGTCGAAATTTGCCGCTTGAATCTTTTAATAAACGCCTTGGATAGTAAAATTAAACTTCCGTCTTTGGCAAACAATATTAAAAATGGCAATTCCTTGATTTCTGGCACAGATAAGGAATTAGAGAAATATTTTGGCAAAAACTGGCGTGATAAAAAACCATTTAATTGGCAGGAAGAATTCCCCCAAATTTTTAAGCGGGGTGGTTTTGATGTAATTATTGGCAATCCGCCTTATATTTCAGCGGTGCAAGATTCTAAAGGCGATCTTACTGTGAGGGAATTTTATCGTGATAAGTTTTCTCTCAAGGGTGCCTTTGATATATATGTTGCCTTTTTAATAAGGGGAGTACAAATAAGTAATAAAAGTGGTTCCTACGGCTGGATTATTCCAAACAAATTAATGGTTGCTGATTATGCCAAAGACACACAAAAATTTCTGCGCGATAATGGTTTATATGCAGTTATTGACATTTCTAAATTGAAAGTTTTTGGCACTGTGGGCGTATATCCAATTATTATATTAGGAGATAAAACCAAGAATGATTTCCAAGAATATGAAGTTGAATCTGTAGAAGAATTACATAGCGGAAATTTTAAACCCCTAATTCATTCTTCTCGGTACAAAACTTTTAAAGATTTCGGATTTAGAATTGCTTCTGGAGCAACTGGTTTTCAAGCAAAGTCACTTATTAACTACTTAAGCGAGGAGCGCGACGAGGGAGCAATCCCTTTCGTTGTTAGCGGCTCCATAGATCCCTATCGAGTCCATTTAGACAATGTTAGATATATGGGTCGCAATTACAAGTATGCCTATATAAGAAAGGGCGATGGTATAGCAGAATCGAAATGGAATTTTTGGAACAAAAATAAAATCGTGATCAGCGGGATGACGAAAAGAATTGAGGCATATTATTCCCAAAAACCACTCGCATTAGGTATTGGCGTATATGCGATTTTTGAGCATAGTGGATTTGACCCATATTTTTTACTTGCGGTATTAAACAGTAAATTTCTCACCCATTATTTTAGAGAAGAGTTTAAACACAAGCACCTTGCAGGAGGTTACCTTGCTATTAATAAATCCACGCTTGAACAATTACCTATAGTTAAACCAGACGCAACAACAGAAGAACAACTTGCATCTCTCGCTCACCGGATGATTTTATTAACTGATCAGCTTCATGAATCTATTGAAAATTCTAATGAATGGGAACGCCTCAAATCTGAAATCGCAAAAACTGATAAAAAAATAGACGAAGAGGTTTATAAACTCTACGGTCTCACGCCAGAAGAAATTAAAATTGTTGAAAGTAGCAATAAGTAACCCACCGCGACCCGAAGGAGATTTTGAGAGTGTATGGAGGAATTTTTAAGTAAAGATATGAATTTAAGTAAATGGATAAAAATAAAAGATGCGGAGTATGAAAGGGAGCATCCTCCGGATTTTATGACGCATTTTCATTATGTGGAGTGCTTGAGTACTATTTCCAGTGGGTTAAGCGTAGAATGTAAATTGGATATAAAGAATAAAATTGAAAAAGAAAGCAAGTTTTTACAAAAGAAACTTAATTTGTTAAACCTGATAAGAAGAAATCTACATGGAGAATATGAAACAATTAGACAAAATCCATCTTTTGCTGAAGTGTGCGTGCCGTGGGTTGCAGTAAAAACATATTATTTAATATTTAATTTAGTATTGATTTTAGAATATCTCATTTGTGTTCAAGAATCCCTTTTTAATTCTTCTCACGAGGTATTGCTTAAGAAACTCAAAGATCATCTCGAAAAGAAAGAGTTGATTTTTAGCCAAAAATTTTTTAACGATAACTTTCAATGTTCTAAAATAGTAAAAGCAAGGGCGAAGCGCGGATTCAATCTTAAAATGATTAACATTAATCTAAGCGGGAGGATTGCTCAAGTGCTTAGAAAACTTATCGGTTATAAATTAGAGGATTTTCAAAGAAAGAACAGGATCAAAGATTTTAGATTAAAAAAAGATCAACAGAAGAAAAAAGAATTTTTAGATAATAATACCGTTAATCTCTGCGAATTTTTCTATTGGTATAGGATAAAATCCAATTATAGAGATTTGGAGTTTTTAGATAAAGATATAAGCGAGAAACAATTTAATAATTTCTACAGAAGTTATCTTCAATTGGCGGTCAATTTTTATCAAGCATTTAAGAAATTGATTAATGATTTAGCGAAAATAAGATTGGGAAAAGAAATCCTTTAAAATTTATACAACTAAAAATTTACCAAGAAAATGCAATAAAGAAGTTTTTAGAAGAAGCCAAACAAAAAGTCGAGGAAATGATTGAGTAATAAATTTATGGATCCAGAAAATATGTTAAAGGGCCGGAGACGTAATTAAGAAGAAAAATATGGAAGAAAAAGTTTTTACAGTTTCTGAATTTGTTGATTCAATCAATGAAGTTTTAGTTAATCGAAAAGTTATTATTCAGGGAGAAGTAGGAGAAAAAATTAGTGGTTATCCGAATTTCAGTATTTTCTACTTATTAGACAAAAATGAAGATGCTGTTTTGAAATGTTTCATTTGGAAAAGTCAGTTAGATACATTAGGAGTTGAACTAAGAGCTGGTTTGGAAGTAAAAGTAGGAGGTTTTCCAGAAATTGTCAAAAGAAGAGGAGAATTTACTTACCACGTTGAGAAGATTGGCCTAGTTGGAGAGGGTGTATTAAAACAGGCCTTTGAAGCATTAAAAAGAAAGTTGGCCCAAGCCGGTTTTTTTGATAGCGCAAGAAAAAGATCTATTCCAAGGTTTTGTCAGAAAATAGGGTTGATCACTTCTAAGTATGGAAAAGGAGCGTTGCCTGATTTTCAAAAGCACCTTGGTAAATATGGTTTTCAAATCCATTTTTATGATGCGAGAGTAGAGGGATTTTCAGCAATTGATGATATAGTAGGGGCTATTCGTTGGTTTAATGAAGATATGCCCGATGTAGATGTTTTAGTTTTAACTAGGGGAGGTGGGAATTGGGAAAGTTTACAGGCTTTTAACTCAGAAATATTAGCAAAAGCCATTTATAGTTCTAAAATTCCTATTATTTGTGGAGTGGGGCACGAAACCGACGAAACGATAGCTGATTATGTAGCTGATGTTAGAGCCTCTACTCCTACTGACGCTGCCAGAATTTTAAGCGATTCTTGGCGTTTAGCAACCACTCAGATTATTGAATTTGAGAAGTATTTTATTTTTTCAATTAATAAGTTATTTAAGAGTATCACGGAACGAATCAACTTTTTTGAGAAGAGTTTAACTTCCAGAATTGAATCCTCAATAAGCGGAGAGAACATAAAAGTTGATAGATTATTTCAAAGTTTAACCAGAAATGCAGAACGGTGGATGGAACAAATCAAAAAGTTCTTGAAACAGGAGAAAGAAAAATTAACTCTTTCAAACCCTATTTTAAAACTTAAACAAGGTTATACAATTACATTAGATGGGTTTGAGCAGATAATTAAGGACTCTGCGAAATTAAAGACTTCCCAAATAATTAAAACAAAATTTTATAAAGGTCGAATTTATTCCGAAGTTAAAGAAATCTTAAAATAGATGTCAGAAGAAAAGTTCAATTTTACAAAATTTTATCAGGAGATAGAGGAAATTAACGAGTGGTTTCAAAAGGAAGATATAGATTTGGACGAGGCTTTGAGGAAATACGAAAGAGGAATGGAGTTAATTAAGGAATGTAGAGAACGCTTAGAAGAGACAGAAAACAAATTTGAGGAAATAAAGCAAAAACACTTACGCAAAGAATAGTTTTGTACTATTAGTGATGTTGTCGCAGCGACATTCTGTTTTTATGAATCGGCCAACCCTTCGACTCGACTCAGGGCAGGCAAAAATTAGGAGAATGGTTTGATTTACTCATCACAAGTTAGGCAGGTAAATTTTATGAACGGGCAAAATAGGGAAGACATAAAAATCGGTTCAAGGGTAGAAGTTGTGCTAAAGGCGGACCAAAAAACCGGAATGCTCACCCATGGAATAGTGGCGGAAATTTTGACGAACTCCAGTTTTCATCCGCGCGGGATTAAAGTACGCCTAGAAGACGGGCAAGTCGGTCGGGTGAAAAACATTATGTCGATGAACTCCCAATAAACATTCCAACATTCTGCAGAATATTAGAATGTTGTAGAAGTTGCCTAACAAAAAATTAGGCAGGTAAATTTATGAAAAAACGAGTTTTTGTAATTCATGGCTGGAGTGGTTATCCTGATGAAGGATGGATGTTGTGGCTGAGAAGAGAATTAGAGAAAAGGGGATTTGAAATTCACTCTTTAGCCATGCCAAATACTGATAAACCCAGAATAAATAAATGGGTTCCTTTTCTTGAAAAAAAAGTTGGCGAACCAGATGAAAACACTTATTTTATTGGCCACAGTATTGGCTGCCAGACGATTTTAAGATATTTAGAAAAGCTTCCTGAAAATATTAAAGTCGGAGGAGCTTTGTTTGTTGCTGGTTGGTTTAATTTAAAACCAGCAGCAATGGAAGATAGTGAAGACGCTAAAATTGCCCAGCCATGGTTAGAAACCCCAATAAATCATAAGAAGATTTTAACTCATACTAAAAAATTCACAGCCATATTTTCAGATAATGATCCCTGCGTGTCTGTGGAAGATGCTGATTTGTTCAAACAAAAATTAGGGGCAAAAATAATTATTCAGCAGAACAAAGGCCACTTCTGTGAGGAAGATGGTATTGTAGAATTACCTGTTGTCCTGGATGAATTATTAAAAATTACTGAATTGGTTTAGTAACAGAACCCCCCTAAAATTTTCTTTAAAATTCTTAGGTTACAATGAGCCAAACCCCGATAGTAAAGCACAGCTTACTACGGGGCAGGCAAAAAGTCGAAGGGTTAATAAATAAAAAATGAATAAGTCTCTTCCAAAAATAAGTGTTTGTGGCGTGCATTGTGAGAAGTGCCCAAAATATATAAAAAAACACTGTTCTGGGTGCGGACCAAATACGGTTTGTAAAATTCCTCAGTGTGCTCAGAGAAAAAAAATTAAATTTTGTTTCGATTGTAAAGCATTTCCCTGTAAATTACATTATAGGAGAGCTAAAATGTATGCAGAATGGCTTGATTTTCTAAAATCAGACGAAATAGTCGGATGAACCTTTTAAAATTTAGGTTGAAAAATTAATTGAGAAATAACCCATGAAAATAAAACTCATTATCACAATATGTATTTTTGCGGTTATTGCCGGCCTTGTGGCGTTCGGTTATTTTTTTGGTTTTAAAAACACAGAAAAGCCTGTAGCTTGCACCCAAGAAGCCAAACTTTGTCCCGATGGTTCATATGTCGGTAGAGTGCCTCCCAAATGCGAGTTTGCGCCATGCCCCGAAGTAAAGACGAAAACTGTTAAATTATATTACTACAATCCAGCTTTTGATCGAGATGAAACTGGTAATATTTTATGCAGTCGCAAAGGGCTAGTTGCTGTAGAGCGAAAAATTTCAATAAGCAAAATCCCAATTCAAGACACAATTAATCTTTTAATTTCCGGCCAGCTTACCGAAGAAGAAAAATCCCAAGGTATTACTACCGAATATCCTTTAGAAGGTTTTTCTCTGAAGGGCGCTTCTTTAAAAGACGGTATTTTAACTTTAGAATTTGAAGATCCTAATTATAAAACCGGCGGCGGTTCCTGTCGGGTAGGCATATTATGGTTTCAAATTGAGGCCACTGCCAAGCAATTTCCGGAAATTCAACAAGTTAGATTTCTACCAGAGGAACTTTTCCAGCCCTAATTTAAAATAACATTCTCACATTCTGCAGAATGTCGGAATAAAAAAGTCAAACAAAAAGTCGAGAAAATTTTAAAAATGAAAATGTTTATGAAAAATTTAAAACCTTTAAGCGTTGAGGAATGGTTTGTTTGTGCCACTGGAATGTTTTTTATGGGACTGGGAATAGGCACCTATGCGAGAGTAAGGGATTATGGGATTGGATTTTTTATTCTTGGATTAGTATTAGAAATTCCGGCTTTTTATTTGGTTTTTAAACACAAGAGAGAAAAATGTTAAAATATTATTGAGATCAACAGATGTAAAAATAATAATTAGTCGCATTAAATTTTTGTTAAAAAACATGAAAGGATACGTTGATAATATTGGCAAATTGACGACGGAGAACGGCAATTTTCGGCAGGTGCTTTATACGGGAAAGCATTGCCAATTGGTTTTGATGAGTTTAAAGCCCGGCGAAGACATCGGGGAAGAGGTGCACAAAACCGTGGACCAATTCTTCCGGTTTGAATCCGGAGTCGGCAAGGTCGTGATTGACGCTGTGGAGCATAATATTGCGGCTGAATTTGCCGTGATTGTCCCGGCTGGCGCCAAGCACAATGTCATCAATACATCACAGACCGAGCCGCTGAAACTTTACACTATTTATTCTCCGCCAAACCATCGCGATGGTGTTATCCATTCCACCAAAGACGTCGCCGAATCCGACACCGAGCATTTCGACGGCAAAACCACCGAATAAAGAACATTCCAACATTCTGCAGAATGTTGGAATGTTCTAAAACAATATGCTAATATAAAAATATGGTTCAAAAAACCGCCAAACAATTGGAGAGGCATTTTAAAGGTGTGGCCAATTATCGCCGCATTGATGTTCTACTTTTGCTTGCCAAGAACGAAGGGATGACAGTAGAACAAATTGCTGAAGCGCTGAATGCTAATTTTAAGACAATTTCTCAGCACACTCTTAAACTGGTTCAATCTGGCTTGCTGAATAAGCGATATCAAGGTCGCTCCGTCGTTCATCATTTATCTCCTTACGGGAAAACTTTTATCCGTTTCATCCGGACCTTCAAGTAATAACATTCTAACATTCTGTAGAATGTTAGAATGTTAGTAGGAATAATGTATGAATAAAATTATAAAAATTCTGATTTTGTCCGATTTCATCATTACCTCAGCCTTTGGTTTTTTGGCGCCTATTTTCGCCTTATTTCTTACTGATAAAATTGAAGGGGCGACCATTGAAACCGTCGGTTTTGCAGCGGCTTTTTATTGGATTGTCGCGGTTTTGACCCGTTTGCCGATTGCCCGTCGTGTTGACCGCACCCCCTCAGAAAAAGACGACTTTTACTTCATGATTATCGGTTCCATTTTAATCTCGGCCGTGCCCTTTCTTTTCATTTTAAGTAGCAAAATTTGGCATATTTATCTTATTCAGGCTTTTTACGGATTGGGTTATTCTTTACGGCTACCGGGTTGGTTCGCAATGTTTACCCGCCATATTAGCAAAGGGCGCGAGGGTTATGAGTGGAGTCTTGGCAGCATCGTGGCTGGTGCCGGATCGGCAATTACCGCTGCCTTGGGCGGAGTGTTGGCTAGCCGGTTGGGATTTAATGCGCTGTTTATAATAATCGGCATTATTTCTATTTTCGGTTCAGCAGTTTTAACTTTCCTTTATTACATCTTTACGCCTAACCATCGCGGCAGAGTAGTCCATGCCACCAAAGAAACCGCACCCCGTTAGGGATATAATGACTTTATAAAAACCAGCAATGAAATTCTCTAATCGTCAAAACAAAATCACCGCTATTTTCCCGGGGAGTTTCAACCCCCCGACCAAAGGGCACGTGGACATTATTAAGAAAGCGGCGATGATGTTTGACAAGGTTATCTGGGCCGCCGGAGTTAATCCCAGAAAAAAGCAGGAGATGTTCAGCGTTTCCGAGTGTTTGGAGATGATGAAAAATTCAGTCAAGGGGTTCAAAAATGTCGAGGTTGCTCATTTTAAGGGGGCCTTGGTTGATTTTGCCAAAGAGAAAAAGGTTCTGGTTATGATTCGCAGCTTCCGGACGATAATGGATATGGAATTTGAAAAAGAGATGGTTTCGGTGAACGAGGATTTGGCTCCGAACCTTTTCACCATTTTTATTTTGGTGGATAAAAAATATTCTTATATCTCCAGTTCCATGGTCAGAGAATTGATTAGTTTGGGCAAAGATGTGAGCCGATACGTCCCCGATTATGTCAATAAAGTGATAAAGAAGAAGTTTAAATTGAGATAAAAAGTCAGGCTGGTTAAGAGCAAGGCTATATGATGCAAGAAGAATTTGAAAAAATTGTCAACGAGGGGATAAGGGCTATTCCCGAGAAGTTTTTGAAAAAATTAGAAAATGTGGTGATTGTCATTGAAGACGAGCCCACGGCCGTTCAAGGGAAAAAACTAAGACTGCGGCAGGGTTGGGCAATTTTTGGTCTTTATGAAGGCGTGCCGCAACTGAACAGGGCTGGCAATTATACGGCTGTTTTACCGGATAAAATCACCATTTTTAAAAAAGCGATTGAGGCCGCGGCTCGCAACGAAGAAGAGATTAAAGAAATAGTTAAAAACACGGTCTGGCACGAAATTGCCCATCATTTCGGGATGGATGAGATTGAGGTTCGCCAGGCCGAGGCCAAAAGAAGAAAGCTTGAAAATAATTGAGGTCGATGTTAAAATAAGGCTAATGGAAAAACTTCCAGAGAAAAAAATTGAATTAACGCCAGAAGAAATTGAGCTATCCATTGAGGCGCTTCTGGCCGCCTTGGATGAAAAATTCGGCGAATCTTACAACGATTTGAGCCCAGAGCTTCAAGACCGATGGTATGATGCAGAAATGGAAGCTAAGGTTGGAAAGGATCGTGTGGCTGCCAAGAACCATCTTGAGCAATTCATTGATATTTTGCGCAAGAATTCACCCAAGCCAGAAGTTGAAAAATAGAAAATTGTTTATGTTAAACAAAAACTCCAGCCGCCGGTTTTGGGGCAAAGGTTGGAAAGCGAACATGAGATCGCCGGTGCCTTTGCGTAAACCCCCGCGTTTAGGCGGAAGAGTGATGAAGAAAGGAATTACCAAAATTCGCAAAAAATCTGCGAGATAAAGTATGAAGCTCTATTACATTATTATTCTTTTGGTCACTATTGCCGTGGCTGGTTTCGGAAGTTTGTTAACAAATACCGGATTAAAACCAGCGACCGATTCTGTTTTGAGTTGGTATCAAACAATTAAAAAACCGACTTGGACGCCAGTCGGCTCAATTATCGGATTAGTTTGGACAGCAATTTTTATTTTAACCGCAATTTCTGCCTTAATTGTCTGGACAAAAGCACCTCGGGATTCGCGGCTCACTTGGATTGCAGTTTTGTTTTTAACTAATGCCGTCCTCAATGTTTTATGGAGTTTTCTGTTTTTTAATCAGCATCTTTTGGGTGTATCTATTTTTGAAGCGGCCTTGCTCGGGCTTTCGGTGGTGGCTTTGATTATTTTGATTTGGCCCGTTTCTCGTTGGGCATCAATTCTGCTTATTCCTTATGCTGGTTGGGTGATATTTGCTACATATCTTACTTACAGCGTCTGGTTGCTTAATAAATAATTGTTTTAATTTATGACAAAGGCCCGCTGCGTAAGCGCAGCGGGCCTTTCTCGTTTATTTTCCATTCAGGATTTTCATTGCTTCCAGTCCAGCCCGGATACAGCGGCCGCCAGAATCGCGGTATTCTTCTGGAGTTATGGTTTCGCCTGTGCCTCTGTTGGCCAAGACAGCACAGATTGTGCCGACCCGGTAATGCAAGAGTTCTCCGAATATCCGGAACAAAATAGCGCTCTCCATCTCACTGTTAACTACTCGCAATCCCCGCACCCATACTTTTGCCAAAAGATCTTGGATATTGGGCAGGGGGATGTGGCTGAGACGGCCGATTTTTCTTCCTTGAGGGCTATAAAAACCAGGAGCCGAAGAGGTAATGCCGCAACAAAATCCTTTTTCTGCATTTTCCTGGAGTCCGATTTTCCAACAACCTTGGATTAATGCCCAAGCCACTTTCGGCGTTGCCTTGGAAACATAGTAATGGTCTATAGGAAGGGTGGTTGCTAGTGCCTTGTTGATAGCGCGAATTATGGGATCGCCGGAATAAAAAGGATAATACTGATCCAGATTATCCAATCCTATACTATAATGAGAGACAGCCAAGCTGCCAACGGAAATATTTGATTGAGGTGAGCCCGAAGTGCCGAGCCGGATGACGTTGAGCGGCGGGACATTCTTTTTCCAAATTTTTCTTTGATGGTCGTATTCATTCAAGATGTGGAGTTCCACGGCGGTAATTTCTATATTGGCAGGGCCGATGCCAGTGCCAATGACTGCCATGGGCAAGTCCTGATATCTGCCGATAATGGTGACAAACTCTCGGTTTTGGCGCACAACAACATCGTTGTTATCAAAATATTTTGCCACCTCCAAAGTTCGTGAGGGGTCGCCGACTAAAAAAATGTTTTTCGGCAAGTTATCAGCTGGCTTAAGGCCCAGATGATAAACACCGCCGTCTTCATTAACAGCCGTTTCCGCACTTTCCAAATTCTTTACCATCGCATTTCTCCTTATTAAATTTTTATTTGCTGATTTGAGATTAGCAATTTTTTGTCCAGGAGTCAAATTAGAATTTGCATTATTTATTTTTTTTAATATAATTAATATAGAAATAGGATATTAAAAATCTAAAAAGGAGGATAGACTATGAAATCTTTTACTCGAGCATTTCTTGATTTTCTTCCAACTTGGCTGATGCTTCTTGCTGCGGCTCTTGGCATTTTAGCCTTGACGCCAGTTGTTTTTATTGGTTGGTTGGTTTTCCAGCTTTTCTGGTTAACCATCTTCACACCAGTGTCGAAAAAGCAAATCATCAGCCTCATCGAAAAAATCAGAAATTTTATCTTGGGACTGTTCATCTTCTTCCTGCCTTTGGTGGTAGCTGGAGCCATTGCCTTTTTCAAAATTCTGAAAGTCACCACGCTATTCGTCATTATTTGGGTGGTTATCCAAATCATCTGGCTCATTATTACCGGCTTGCTCTGGCTTCTTTCCAAAGCCCTATCAGATAGATCCTCAGACGACTGCAATTACGACTGCTACTGTTGGCCAATACGTTAACCAATGAAAAACAAAAAGGGACCGTTTCAAGGGAAGCGGCTCCTTTTTAATTTTAGTTTAATGAACGGTGTGGGGATTGAAATTGGGAACCAGTGGGATGGTTGGGCTAACAATCCCATGACTATTAATGTCGCGTGTTGCTTGATACAGCTGAGGCGCGAGGTGGAGAAAGCGCTGCACTAAGGGGTGGTTGTATAACCTGAGCAATTCATCAATTTCCTGTTCGGAGAAATGATAATCAAAAATAAAGATGACACTGATAATGAGGTCGGAGAGGACTTTTTTGAAAACTGCGGATGTCTCTTCATTGGAGAGGCAATAATCTTTTTTATTCATCATCGCATCTCGTTGGACATTTGAGCAGGCCCTCCAGAATGTCTTTCCCAAACCAGTCAGATTGATCAGGCGTTGGATTTTTTCCATTTTTTCGTCGGTCATAATGTCCCCTTTTTAAAGAGCTTTTTGGCGATAATGCGCCGAATAAAATATCAAAACTGCCCTAATCTTAGCACGTGATATTTAATTTGGCAATAAATTTGGAAAAAGGTCAAAAAAATGTTAGAATTTAAATAATGTCTCTCCTAACCGCGATTTCCAAAAAAGAGTGGCTCTTGGCCCTAATTTTTCTTTTTGTCATTGCCTTTTACACTTTTAACTCTATTTCCGACAACGATGTCTGGTATCATTTGAAGACCGGCGAATACATTTGGGAGACCAAAACTGTTCCCACTCACGACATTTTTTCTTACACGGCCCAAGGGGCGCGGTGGGTCACTCATGAGTGGTTAGGCGCTTTAATTTTCTTTTTAGTTTATCATCTGTTCAATAGCATCTGGTCAGTGATGATTTTAGCCGCGATTTTTTGCCTTCTGACTTACTGGCTGGTTTTGAAAAATGCTTTCTTGCGGGGCGCTAATTTTTATCTGGCCCTGATTTTAATTTTTCCGGTGGCTTTTTTAACTTTGGGGCTGTGGGTTCCGCGACCCCAAATTTTTTCTTATTTTTTGATGGCGCTCCTTTTGTTTTTGTTGGAGAAGTGGCGGCGCGATAAGAAAAATGTCGTTCTTTATTCTTTGCCTTTTATTTTTTTGATTTGGGCCAATCTGCACTCAAGCGTAATTTTGGGTTTGGTCATCTTCGCTTTTTATCTGATAGCGGACTCTATTAAGTTGGGCCCCTATTCTGAATCATCGGAAAAAGTTTTCAGCCGGCCGCTCTTTTTCGTTTTTGTTGCGAGTTTGATTTTGTGTTTTGTTAATCCCAATACCTATCGCAGCCTGACTTATTTTTTGACCATTTCGCCAGTAATCAAGTTTTTGGGAGTGATGGATTGGAAATCAATTTTATCCTACCTTTACATTCCCCAAGCTATCATCTTTTTGATTTTAATGGTGATGATGGCTGGTTTTATTTTTTGGCGTTCCATTGTCAACAAAAAATTCAATTGGCGCGATTTGGGATTAGTGGCCGTATTTTTCATTCTGCCGCTGATTTCTATTCGTCACTTCAGCTATTTCCCGCTGGTAGTTTTTCCGATTTTTGTCCGGCAATTGTCCGAATATATTCCAACGGAAAAGTTTTTATCAAAAAATTCCGCCAAAAAGCTGGCTTATCAAATTTTGATTGTTATCGCAGTCATTTGTTTGATTATTAAGCTGTTTATCTTTCCCGGCCAAGCAGTTAATAAACATTTTTTGCCGGTGGGTGCCGCCAATTTTATTGAACAAAATCACATTAACGGTTCGATGTTTAATTTGGAGATGGGCGGATATTTAATTTGGCGGCTCTGGCCGCAGCAGAAAGTTTTTCTGGACGGTCGCAACGAGGTTTTCGCCGGCCAAGCGGCAGAGAATTACAAAAAAATTGCCTTGACCCAAGATAATTGGCTGGAGCTGGTGAAAAATTACAATATCAATTATTTTGTGCTCGGGTATAAAACTCCTTTGATTAGTTTGGCTAAAAATTTGACCAAAGACCTTCGGGAACAGTTGGACTTCCGCTTGGTTTACTGGGACGACGCCTCGGTAATCTATTTAAAAAATAGCGAAACAAACAGGCCGATTATCGACCGTTTTGAATACAAAGTGATTCAGCCTTTTTATAATCCGAACTCCATTCAAAAAGAGGAGTTTAAGACGGCAGCTCAGGAAATTATGATGGCCCTGGACATGAATCCGGACTCCAATTTGTTAATGGAATATGGTAAAATATTATCTCAGCGAGTCAAAGTGGAATAAATTAAATTATGTTCTTTGTTATCATTTACGGAGTTTTATTTTTGGCGATGATTGTGATGGGCGAGGAGGCGATACTCTTTGCCGGTTCTTTGAGTTATTTGGGTTTTATGGATTTTTGGGTAATGATGCCGGTTGCCTTGGCTGGCGCCTATGTCGGTGATTTGCTGTTTTTTTGGCTGGGCTGGCATTATGGCGAACAGGTTGTTAATAAATTCGGGAAATACCTTTTGATTCCGCACAAGCGCTTTGCTAAAATCAGCCGTCTTTTCCATAATAACGGCCGGTGGATTCTTGCCATTTCCAAGTTTATTTACGGTTTAAGCCACCTGACTTTGATGGCAGCCGGAGCGGCCAAGATGCCGCCGAAAAGAGTGGCTAAAAACCAACTTTGGAGTTCTCTGGTTTGGGTCTTTGTTTTCGGCGGATTGGGTTATTTATTTTCCTCGGCGGTTAATTCAGTCACCCGCGACCTAAAAGTCCTCGGCCTGGTTTTAATCATTATTTTGGCGATTTCAATAGCGATTAGCCGGCTGATGGATTATATTATTGATAAAATTTATCCTTGATTTATGCTGCGAGTCATTCATAAAAATAATTTGGCAAAATTGATAAAATTTCTCAGCACGAAAACTGCTGTTTTTGCGCCGTTTAAAAAAGAAGGAGAAATTATGTTTGATTTAGTTTCTGGCAGAGAGTCGGATAAAAGCTTTGACTTTAGAAACGGCTCTTCGCTTTTGCCGCCGAAATTTTTATTTTTGCCGCCAGAAGAAGAGATTTTCTCCATAGCGAAGAATAAATTCAAGCCATTGACCAGAATAAAACCGTTCGTCTTATTCTGCTCTTATCCGGATTTAGTCGGGATTTTGGAATTAGACGAAGTGATGCAAAAAGAGCCGACTGATTTCTTTTATAGCCGGCGGCGGCAGGCGGCGACTCTTGTGGCAGTCGGCGAATGGAAAGCGGAGTCGGCGATTGGCGGCGATTTGATTTTGGAAAAAATCCAGCCCAACTATTATCGAACCATTGTTTTGACGGCCAAGGGTAAAAAAATCAGCCAGACGAAATTTTTTGAAAATAAAAATTTGGAACCGAAAGCCCCTTGTGCAGAGCGCTCAGCCTTAAGGCAATTACTCTTAGACAGCGAATTATTAAAAGAAGCCATTGTCTGGTCGCGCCATCACCCGATTTGGGAAGAGCTGGCTAAAACATGCTTGGGTTGCGGAATTTGCACTTATGTTTGCCCACTGTGTTATTGTTTTTCTGTGGAGGATAAAAAATCTTTTGACGGCTCAAATTGCAGCCGCTGCCGAAAATGGGATGCCTGCACTTTGCCGGATTTTGCAACGGTGGCTGGCGGCAAGAATTTTCGTCCAACTCTCAAAGAAAGATATTACAACTGGTATTACCATAAATTTGTTCGGGGTTATAAGGAATTTGGACGGCCGCATTGCGTGGCTTGTGGCCGCTGCCAAAAATACTGTCCGGCGGACATTGATATTTTTAAAGTTTTAAGTCGGATTGCGGAGGACTACAAAAAATCACGAGAGTGATGATTATGAAAAACATTTATTTGCCCCAAGCAGCAAAAATAGCAGTCATTAAGGATTTATCTTATAATGTTAAGCTGTTCCGTCTAAAGCTCCGCCAGAATTTGCCTTTAAAAAACGGTCTGTGTTTCGTGCCGGGCCAGTTTGCTTTGATTGGCGTCTGGGGATATGGAGAGGCGCCTTTTGGCATTGCCTCTCCGCCTTGGGAAAACAAATATGAGGAGGTAATAGTGAGAAGGGTGGGGACTTTGACCAGCCAGCTTCATCGGATGAAGGCAGGCGATGAAATAACTTTTCGCGGGCCTTACGGCCGGGGTTTCCCTTTGGAATTTTTTCAAGGTAAGGATTTGATAATGGTGACCGGCGGCTGCGGCATTCCGCCAATTGCCAGTTTAATTGAATATATTATTAAAAATCGGGAGCTTTTTAACGAAGTTTATCTGCTTTATGGCGCGGCCACTCCCCAAGATATTTTATTAAAGGACAAAATAAAACAATGGGAGAAGAAGATTAAAGTAATTTTAACGGTGGATCAGCCGGACAAAAATTGGCGCGGTCATGTCGGGATGGTGAGCGGTTTGATTCCCTATATTCAAGTTGATGTGCAAAACACAGCCGTTGCCATGTGCGGCCCCGGGCCAATGACAAGGGCATTAGAAAATATTTTAAGGCCCTTGGGCATTTCCGATCGCCGGATTTTTGTGAGCGAGGAGCGTCGGATGCAATGCGGCATTGGTAAATGTCAGCACTGCACTTCTGGCGAAAAATACGTCTGTTTAGACGGGCCGGTGTTTAATTTTGATGAAATTGACAAAAATTGGGACTAAGGGCTTAGTCAAAATTTTTGAGCCAATAGGCGAGGAAAATTTTGTTACTGAACCTTAACCGAGCACTCAGCATTATTTCACAGCGCTAGAAACATATTTTATTATTTTTAGCATAACTTTGCAAAACAATGCTGAGTGCTCGGTGCTCATAGTTGTAGTGAAATTTTCTTCACTACAAAATGAGCTCGAAAATTTCAAAAACTATGGCAAAATTAAAAATAGCGATCATTGATTTGACTGACTGCGAAGGATGCCAAGTGGAATTGCTCTCGCTTCGGGAAAAACTTCTGGAATTAACGAATAATGTTGAAATTGTTAATTGGCGCCTGGCTCAAGGAAAAAGTCAAAAAGGCCCGTATGATTTGGCTCTGGTTGAGGGTTCGGCCCTGACTTCTGAAGAAATGGAAATTTTGACCAAAGTTCGCCAAGAGAGCAAATTTTTAATGGCTTTGGGGACTTGCGCGAGTTTGGCTGGGATTCCGGGAATGTTGGACAAAAATAAAAGAGGGTACTGGTATAAAAAAATTTACGGCCCGAAGTATAAACCGTTAGGCGTTGATGCCCTGCCGATTGCTGCGATTGTAAAAGTTGATTATTTAATTCACGGCTGTCCGGTCAAGGGCGCAGAGGTACTGAGAGTGATAGGAGAATTTTTGGCTGGTCGTTTACCAGAGAGTCCTGATGATTCTGTTTGTTTTGAATGCAAAGCTAAAGCCAATCCCTGCCGCCTCATCAATAAGCAGCCCTGTTTGGGTCCCATTACCCAAGCCGGTTGCGGGGCGATTTGCGTTTCTGGCGGTGAAATGTGCTGGGGCTGTTTTGGACCGAGAAGGCAGCATAATAAAAAAGCATTAGTGAAAATTTTGGAAAAAATCTCCAAACCCGAAGATATTGAAAGATATTTTTCAATGTTTTGGCATCGGATTGAGGCCGATAATAATAAGAAGAAAAAAATATGACGGATAAAGAATTTATCACAAAAATTGAAGGGCATGGTCGACTGCACATCAATTGGGCCAAAAATAAAGTTGCCTTGGAAATTTTGGAAGGGGAGCGGCTGTTTGAAGGTCTTTTGGTCAGTCGAAGCATTACCGAGGCTCCCTGGATTACTTCGCGAATTTGCGGAGTTTGTCCGATTGCTCATAATCTGGCCTCACTTAAAGCAGCTGAAGCGGCGCTTCATTTGAAAATTTCTGGCTCAGTGAGGGAATTAAGAAAATTGATGCTTATCAGTCAAATGATTCAAAGCCACGTTTTACATTTGTATTTTTTGGCTCTACCGGATTATCTAAATTTGGATAGCGGCTTAGAAATTTCCAAAAAATATCCGAAAATTTTTAAAGACGCTTTGATACTGAAGGAATTTTCTGATGAACTGGCAAAAGCCGTAGCTGGCCGGCGAGTGCATCCGACAACCACGGCTTTGGCCGGTTTCCATCGCTATCCGGAAAAAGCCGGATTGGAAAAATTAGCGAAAAAAACCGCGACGGCGCTGAAAGCGGCGGAAAATACCGTTAAACTTTTCTTAAACCTAAAATATCCCAAAGTAGAATTGCCGCTGGTTTTTTTCTCATTGTTTGATGGCCGAGAATACGCTGTCTACGACGGTGATTGGATAGTTTCCAGCGAGGGCAAAAGATTTAAGCCCGCAGCTTACAAAAAATTTATTCAGGAGGAAATTAGGGGGCATTCCACTGCCAAATTCGGCCAGCACCAAGGCAAAGGTTTTATGGTGGGTGCAATGGCCAGATTGAACTTGCAAAATAATTTTTTGAATCCCTTGGCCAAAAAATATTTTGCTATGAGTCAGTTTAATTTTAAAAACCCCTATTTTAATAATTTAGGGCAGGCGATTGAAATTTTGCATTTTAGCGAAGAAGCGGCAAAACTTTTAAAGAAATTATCCCAGAAAGAGTTAAAAAATGCTCGGCCCCCAGTTTTAAAATTTCATAAAGGAAAATCAGGGGTCGGTAGCATTGAGGCGCCGCGAGGGACGCTTTATCACGAGCTAAAGAGCGACAAAAACGGACTGATTGCCAGTGCCAATATTGTCACTCCAACGGTTCAAAATTTGACGTCCATTGAGGAGGCGGCCCAGAATATTTTGGACTATAGCAGGAAATTGCCGCAAAAACAGCGGGAAAAATTAATAGAAATGCTGGTCAGGGCTTATGACCCCTGCATTACCTGCTCGGTTCATTAATTGGAATGTTTTGGGATTAGCTTGTATTTGGTTTTTATCATATAATTAAGAGAGTCGGTATTTCAGCATTAATAATTTATGATAGATTATTTAAAAAATTTAATGACTGATGGTCGGGCAATGTATTTGGCTTATGACCATGGTTTTGAACACGGCCCCGAAGATTTACCCGGCAAATCCATTGATCCGGAATATATTTTAGATATTGCAACGGCTGGCAAGTACAACGCCGTCATTTTACAAAAAGGGATAGCGGAGAAATATTATACTGACACGCAATACCAGAAACAGGTTCCTTTAATTATGAAAATTAACGGCAAGGCGGACATTTGGAAGGGCGGCGATTTGTATCCCCGGCAGAATTGCTCGGTGGAATACGCGGAAAAATTGGGTGCCGCGGCGGTTGGCTACACCATTTATTTGGGTTCGGCTTATGACGGCGAGATGTTTAAGGATTTTGGCAGAATTGTGGAAGAAGCTCATAATTTAAAAATGGCTGCTGTCGCCTGGATTTATCCGCGAGGCGAATTTGTTAAAGATGACGTTTCTTCTGAGATGACTGCTTATGCAGCGAGAATTGGTTTGGAATTGGGCGCGGATATGGTGAAAATTAAATATTCCGGTTCAACTGAGAATTTCCGCCAAGCGGTGGAAGCGGCCGGTAAAACGAAAGTGGTCCTTTCTGGCGGGCCGCGCCTGGATCAAGAAGAGCAATTCCTCGAGATTATTAAAAGCGTGATTCAAGCCGGCGGAGCGGGAGTGGCAGTGGGCCGCAATGTTTGGCAGCACCCCAAACCGTTGGAAATAACCGAAAGAATTAGGAAAATAATTTTCGGCTAATCAAAGTTAACTTTTAAAAAATTAAACCCCTATCTCTCAAAGGAAAGACGGGGGTTTAAATTTTGTTGCCGAGAAAATAAATCAGAAAGAACTGGAGAGCTGTGATGAGGACAAAGTAGATAAATGGGATTCTGGTAATCCGGCCGATGACCAGACAAATCTGTTCAAACAGAGGCATAGGAATGATTGGGCCAAGAAAAAATAGAATTAGCGGTATGATTCTAAATCTTTTGCCCCACTTCCAGATCATAATTCTGGTCCGGCGATGAAGGCCATTTTCTTTCTTTGGCTTTCTTCTGCCTCCCAGAGTTTTGATTTTGGTCACGATGTCCGGAAAATAGTAAATCCCGACATTGAAGATGGTGCTAACAGAGAAAAATAAAAGGCAAATCTGCCAGAAAGGTTTTTTGGCGGCAGCGGCTGCCAGGATAAAAGCGCTCGGCTTGATGAAAATCAGGATATAGGGGTACAACGACACTCTTGCCTCCTTATAAAGTTTTCAATTTCAGGGCTAGCTGATAGTTTACTGAAATTAATTAAAAAATCAAGGCCAGCTCCGTTTTGTTAGAAAATCGGGTTATCCCCAGATATTTTCTTGCTTCGGCTTCCCATCTTTGTTATAATAATGGCAATCGCTTAATCCGGACAGACAAAGCGGGGTTAAAACACTTGACTTTATTTAAAATTAGAATACAATTTTAACAGTTATAATTATTAAAATAATCAAGCTAAGTCGAAGCATTATTGTATAAAAAGACAAGAGCGTAAAGATAGAAGCAGACAAAATCTATCATTTGCGCCATGTCTCGTAAAAAAATGGCGGAAAAAAAGAAATTTGAAAGAACAAAACCCCACGTCAATGTGGGTACGATCGGTCATGTTGACCACGGCAAAACTACTTTAACCGCGGCCATTATGCACATTTTGAACTTTAAAGGGCTCGTGGACAAAGTAGAGGGCGTCGATCAGATTGATAATGCGCCGGAAGAAAAAGCTCGCGGCATTACCATTGCCCTTCATCACTCGGAATATGAGACCGACAAGAGGCACTACGCCCACATTGATGCGCCGGGCCACGCCGACTACATTAAAAATATGATTACCGGCGCTGCCCAAATGGATGGCGCCATTCTTGTCGTTTCGGCAGCTGACGGCCCGATGCCTCAAACCCGCGAACATATTTTGTTGGCTCACCAAGTTGGCGTGCCAAATATTATTGTTTTCTTGAATAAAGTTGACCAGGTAACCGATCCGGAATTAATTGATTTAGTTGAAACTGAGGTTCGGGAACTTTTGACTAAATATGAATTTTCCGGCAAAGAGGTTCCGGTTATCCGCGGTTCGGCCTTAAAGGCCTTGGCTGTTAAATCTATTGATGACCCAGATGCCAAGCCAATTTTGGATTTGATTAATGCTTTAGATACTTATATCCCCGAACCGGTTCGGGCAACGGACAAGCCGTTTTTGATGCCTGTTGAGGACGTCTTTTCTATTGAGGGACGGGGAACGGTGGTGACCGGCCGGGTGGAACGCGGCATCATTAAAAACAACGAAGAAGTGGAAGTCGTCGGTTTGAAACCAACCCAGAAAACGGTGGTGACCGGCATTGAAATGTTCAATAAAACCTTGGATGAAGGGCGGGCAGGCGACAATGTTGGTATTCTTTTGCGCGGCTTCAAGAAGGAAGACGTGGAAAGAGGTCAAGTTGTTGCCAAACCCGGCTCCGTCACTCCGCACACAGATTTTGAAGCTGAGGTTTACATTTTAACCAAAGAGGAAGGCGGTCGTCACACTCCTTTCTTCAAGGGTTATAAGCCTCAGTTTTATATTCGGACAACCGATGTTACTGGTGAGGTGTTTCTGCCGGAAGGTATGGAAATGGTGATGCCCGGCGACACTGTCAATCTCTCTATTCAATTAATTGCACCCGTGGCGTTGGAAGAAAAACAGCGCTTTGCTATCCGCGAAGGAGGCAAGACCGTTGGTGCTGGTGTGGTAACAAAGATTAAGAAATAATAATTTATTAGCTCTTTACATTTGAAATGACCAAGGCAAAAAAAGAAGAACCTAAACAAAAAATCAGGATTAAAATCAAATCCTACGATCACAAAGTGTTGGACAGTTCCTGTAAGCAGATTGTGGAAACTGCGTCTCGTTATGTTTCGGAAATTATCGGCCCCATTCCTTTGCCGACCGAAATTCATCGCTATACCGTCAATCGCTCCACTTTTATTGATAAAAATTCGCGCGAGCAGTTTGAGCTGCGGATTCACAAAAGATTGATTGACATCCTTAACCCAAACCAGAAGCTGGTTGACGCTTTGATGAATCTGAATTTACCGGCTGGCATAGACATTGAAATCAAAATGTAGTTTTATTGAGGCAGCTTGTCCTTGGCGCTGAGAATTTCATCGAAATAAAAATGTAAAGTAAATATGCTATTTCCTTTAAATGCCATTATTACTTAGTTACTTTTCACTAGCGGAACAAAATGCCGGGCTAGCCCGGCATTTTGTTCAAAAAGATTTATAACCAAAATTATTATGACCAAATTCATACTGGGCAAAAAAATAGGGATGAGTCAGATATTTCAGGAAGATAAAGTTGTGCCAGTGACCCTGATTGAATCAGGCCCGGTTATTGTTGTGCAATTAAAGACCGAGGAGAAAGACGGATATGATGCAGTGCAGGTTGGCTTCGGAGAAAAGAAGCCAAAGAGATTATCCAAAGCTCTAAAAAAACACATGAAGGATTTGGGAAACTTCCGCTGGCTTAAAGAATTTAAGGTTGAGAAGGAGCGATTGAGTGATTTGAAAATTGGCGATAAGATTGATGTTTCCATTTTTGAAGTAGGCGATAAGGTAAAAATAAGCGGAACAGGTAAATCTAAAGGGTTCCAAGGAGTGGTCAAGCGTCATGGTTTTCACGGCGGCCCCAAAACTCACGGTCAAAAGAATCGTTTAAGGGCACCCGGTTCCATTGGTGCCACTCATCCCCAGCATGTGGTCAAAGGTCGGCGTTTGCCGGGTCGAATGGGCGGCGGAAGGTTGACTTTGAAAAATCGCAAAATTGTACAGGTGGATAGCCAAAATAATTTATTGGTTATTAAAGGGCCAGTGCCGGGAAAGCTGGGCGATTTATTGGAAATTGTCAGCAAATAAAGCCTAAAAGTATGACAGTTAAGGTTTATAACCAACAATCAGAAGTTATCGGCGAAATTGATTTGCCAAAAGAGGTTTTTGGAGTAAAATGGAATCCAATTTTAGTTCATCAAGTTTTGGTTGCCCAGGAAGCAAATCGCCGGAAAGTTCTTGCCCACGCCAAAGATCGCAGCGAGGTGCGAGGCGGCGGCCGGAAACCCTGGCGTCAAAAAGGCACTGGTCGAGCGCGGCACGGTTCCATTCGTTCTCCGCTTTGGAAGGGCGGCGGCGTCACTTTCGGGCCGACCAAAGAACGGGTTTTTGAGAAGAAAATCAATAAAAAAATGAAAAAAATTGCCGTTGCCAGCGTTTTATCCAGAAAGTTAAAAGATCAGGAAATCAAAATCATTGATGCAATAAAAATCAGCGAGCCCAAAACAAAGATTATGGCGAAAATTTTGGAAAAGTTTTTCGCCAAAAAACGGAACAGCGGCTTGGTGATTTTGTCGGAAGTTCATAATGATTTGATTCGCGCCACCAGAAATTTGTCTTTTGCCCAAATCACCACCGTCAACAATTTAAATATTCGAGACCTTTTGAAATATAAAAATATTTTATTTTTCAAAAAAGCCATTCCCCTAATTGAAGCGCTTTATAAAAATTAGTTAAATTATGAGCATTTTTGGAGGATTAAAAAAGAAAAAAGATATTTCTAAAAAAACCGAACCGATTAAGCCCGTTGCGGCCGCGCCGACAGAAACGGCAATAAAAGGCGACCAGTCCGCGGTGCGGAAATCGCCGTCTGCTTTTAGCCATTTGATTAATCCGCCTCATATCACCGAAAAAGCCCATAATTTAGTTAAGAATCGCCAGTATGTTTTTAACGTGGCGCCTCGGGCCAATAAAACTGAAATTAAAAAAGCGATTGAAAATATTTATAATGTTAAAGTCATCAAGGTTCGAACCATCAATATTCCGACCAAAACCCGCAGATTGGGAAGGGCAGTCGGAAAGAAATCGGGCTATAAAAAAGCAGTCATTACTTTAAAAGAGGGCTATACTTTAGAAATAATGCCGCAATAAAGAACTTTCTCTATGAAAAATTATCGGCCAACAACTCCATCACGAAGGGAATTAACCAGCATTGATTATAAGAAAGAAATCACAACCGGTGTTCCGCACAAGGCCCTATTAAAGCCGCTTGTTAAAAATGCCGGCCGCAATCAGAAGGGCCGGATTACAGTACGACATCAAGGCGGAGGGAATAAACGTCTTTATCGGCAAATTGATTTTAAACAAGACAAATATAACATTCCCGCTAAAGTGGAGACCATTGAATACGATCCTAATCGCAGTGCCTTTATCGGTCTGATTATTTACAAAGATGGCGAAAGGCGCTATATTCTTTTGCCAGAAGGATTGGTGGTGGGAGGCAAAATAATTACTGCCGAAAAAGCGGATATTCAGCTCGGCAACCGACTGTTTTTAAAAAACATTCCGATTGGCACCCAGATTCATAACATTGAATTATTGCCGCGAGAAGGGGGTAAAATTATTAAATCGGCGGGTTCGGCAGCTACTGTTATGGGGCTTGAAGGGAAATACGCTATTTTAAAAATGCCCTCCGGTGAGGTGCGAAAAATTTTAGCTAATTGTTACGCTTCAATCGGGGCAGTTTCTAATCCGGAATTTAGAGCAATTAATATCGGCAAGGCCGGCCGCCAGCGGTGGTTGGGCATTCGGCCGACTGTTCGCGGATCCGCGATGAATCCTTGCGACCATCCTTATGGCGGCGGCGAGGGTCGTCAACCGCGAGGCACCCGAAAACCCAAAACTCTTTGGGGCAAGGTGACCGGCGGCCACAAGACGCGCCGAAAAACCAAATGGTCCAATGTCTTAATCGTTCAAAAAAGAAAAATCGCATAAAATAATATGAGCAGAAGTCTTAAAAAAGGTCCATACGTTGATTCTAAACTATTGAAAAAAATAGCGAAATTAAAGCCGGGTTCAAAAGAGATGATTAAGACCTGGTCGCGGGACTCAATGATTAGTCCGGAGATGGTGGGTTTTACTTTCGGCGTTCATAATGGCAAGGATTTTATCAGCGTTAATATTAATGAAGAGATGGTTGGCCATCGCTTGGGTGAATTTTCTCCCACCCGTAAATTCACGAAACACGGCGGAAGGATGCAAAGGGAATTGGAAAAGAGCGCCACTGCCACTGCTGCTATGAGCGCCAATCCTGAGCCGCCACCCAAAAAGTAATTTAGACAGAGACTATGGAAACGAAGCCAAAAATCACAAGCGCTAAACTTCAATATTTAAAAATAGCACCCAGGAAAGTGCGCTTGATTGCGCATTTGATTAAAGGAATGCCTACTGTGGAGGCAGAGTCCGAATTGCTTTATCGACCGCAACGAGCAGCGAAAGCGATTTTGAAATTATTGCGCTCGGCGATAAATAATGCAGAAAATTTGCAATTAGATAAGGAAAAACTCTATGTGTCTGAAATCCGCGTTGACCAGGGTCCGATGCTTAAACGTTTTATGCCTCGAGCTATGGGCCGGGCCACTCCGATTCATAAAAGAATGTCGCATATTTATTTAACTCTTCAGGAGAAACCGACTGCTCAAATTGCCAAATATAAAGTACCGGTGGCGAAGCTGACCAAATCGGAAAAGCAGGTGAAGAAAGAAAAAGAGCACGCTCCAAAGGAAAAAGAAAAAACTAAAGCCGCCAGAAAAATGCCGTCGAAAACGCCTAAAAGCGGATTCATTCCAAAAATGTTCCGCCGAAAAGAAATAGCTTAAAATCCTATGGGTCAAAAAGTAAATCCAAAATCACTAAGATTAGGCATTACCAAGAATTGGGATTCCCGTTGGTTGGTTAGCAAAAAGAATTTTCCATTAACATTGGAAGAGGATTTTAAAATTCGTTCCTATCTCACCAAATCTTTAAAAAATGCCGGCCTCGAGAGTGTGAGAATTGAAAGATTAGGAAGCAATGTCAAAGTGAACGTTGCTGCTGCCAGGCCAGGTGTTATTATTGGCCGAGGCGGAAAAGGCATAGAAAAAGCTAAAAATGAGCTGGATAAAATCATTAAAAAGCATCGAGCGGAAAATAAAATCAAAAATAATTATAATTTGAATATTGATATTGAAGAAATAAAAAAGCCGAATAGCAGCGCCGCGATTGTAGCGCAAGGGATTGCGGAAAATATTGAAAAAAGAATGCCCTACCGTCGGACTATGAAGAAAACGATAGAGCAGGTGAGCCAGCAAAAAGAAGTTCAGGGCATTAAGATTAAAATATCCGGCCGTTTGGATGGAGCGGAAATATCCCGGCGCGAATGGCTAGATTGGGGCAAGATGCCTCTTCAGACGCTTCGGGCTGATATTGACTATGCAGAAGCCACAGCTCATTGCAGCTATGGAACAGTAGGCATCAAAGTCTGGATTTATAAAGGAGAGGTGTTCGAGGAAAAATCTCAAACTCCCAAATCCCAAAAAATGTAAAAATTTCTTGTTCTCATGCTTATTCCCAAGAAAGTAAAACATCGAAAATGGCAAAAGGGCAGATCGCGGAAGCGCCAAGTGGAAACGCGGGGAATCTCGCTGGTTTTTGGTTCTTACGGATTGCAAGCTCTGTCTAATTCTTGGGTGAGCAGCCGCCAAATTGAAGCGGCTCGTCGCGCCATTGTTAATTATTTAAAAAAAGGAGGAAAATTATGGATTAGAATTTTTCCCGATAAACCGGTAACTCAGAGGCCGCCAGAAGTAACCATGGGTATGGGCAAGGGCAATGTGGAGTATTATGTCTTTCCGGTAAGGAAGGGCCGCATCCTATTTGAAATTGACGGAACTTCCGAAGAGATCGCCAAAGAGGCCCTGCGTCGAGCCAGCGATAAAATGCCGCTCAAAACCAAATTTGTTAAAAGCGTTTAGAATTTATGAAACTCAAAGAATTAAAACATTTGCCGGATTTGGAATTAAAAAAATCATTGGAGAACAGTCGGGAAAAACTGCGAAGCTTGCGTTTTGATTTGGCTTCCGGTAAAGTGAAAAATGTTCGCGAAATCAGAGAAATAAGAAAAACTATTGCCCGTATTCTTACTCTACTTAAAGAAAGAAAAATCCATGTCAAATAAAAAAACTCACCATCAATTACAAGGCAAAGTGGTTTCCAATAAAATGTCTAAAACCATTGTGGTTGAAGTTGGCCGTCTGAAGGAGCATCCCCGCTATAAAAAGCGGATTCGCGTCAGTAAGAAATTTAAAGCTCATGATGAAAAGAACGAATGTCAGATTGGTGATTTGGTTCTTATCGAACAGTGCCGACCATTGTCCAAAGATAAAAAATGGCGGCTTAGTAAAATTATTCGCACGGCGACCACCAACGACGATAATCAAAAGTCGGAAAATTCTAATCTCGCTGAAATAGGCGCTTAAAAATTTCCTAATTATGATACAACTTCGTTCTATTGTACCGGTGGCAGATAATAGCGGCGCTAAAATCGTTCAGTGTTTTAAGGTTCTGGGTGGTTCGCGTCGACGCTATGCCGAGATTGGCGATGTTGTCGTCGCTTCAGTTCGGCTGGCAGAACCGCGAAAGGTGGTTAAGAAAAAAGAGGTGGTGCGCTGCGTGGTGGTTCGCCAGAAAAAACCTTTTCGTCGTCGTGATGGTTCTTACATCCGTTTTGATGGCAATGCAGTAGTTTTAATTGACGCCAAAAAGGAACCGCGCTCAACTCGAATTTTCGGGCCTCTTCCTCGGGAATTAAAAGAGCGGGGCTTTGAAACAATTATTTCAATGGCTGAAGAAGTGATCTAAAGGGCTTTCTCTAAATTTTCTTCGCTAATTATGGCAAAACAACTAAAAATTAAAAAAGGCGATGAGGTGGTAATGCTTTCTGGTAAAGATAGGGGCCGGCGCGGTAAAATTTTGAAAGTGCTGGTAAAAAGCGGCCGAGTAGTCGTGGAGGGTTTGAATTTGGTCAAAAAACATCGCCGACCGAAAAAACAGGGGGAGAAAGGTGAAGTTGTTCTTTTACCTCGAGCAGTCGATATTTCCAACATTGCCCTGCGTTGTCCGCATTGCGATCGGCCCGTAAAAATCGGGTATCGCTTATCGGGCGATAAAAAACTAAGGGTTTGCCGAAAATGTCAGGAACCGCTTTAAAATTACATCAAAAATATAAAAAGGAGGTTGTGCCGCAGATGCAGAAAACTTTTAATTTAAAGAACGCCTTGGCGGTGCCGAAAATTGTGAAAACCGTAGTGAATACAGGCATTGGTCGCATGATGGCGACGACTAGCCAGGGTAAGAATCGCGATGAGTTACTCCAAGAGCTCAAGAAAGATTTCAGTTTGATTGTCGGGCAGTGGCCCAAAGAGACCGCGGCGAAAAAATCCATCTCCGCTTTTAAAACCAGAGAGGGGATGACTGTGGGATTGGCAGCGGTTTTAAGAGGGCAGCGGATGTATGATTTTTTGGAAAGAATGATTAAAATAGTATTGCCGCGAGTAAGGGATTTTCATGGTATCGGATCGAATGCTTTTGATGCCAAAGGAAATCTTAACCTGGGGATTAAAGAGATGATGGTTTTTCCGGAAGTACCGGCTGCCAGCTCCAGACATTCTTTTGGCTTGCAGGTTACCGTCGTCACCAACGCAAAAAATAAAGAGCAAGCAGTCGGACTTTTCAAATTACTGGGGTTCCCAATTAAGAAATAGTATGGCTAAGACTTCTGTTGTCGCGCGATCAAAAAAAACACCAAAATATTCCAGCCGCCTCGTGAGACGGTGTTTTCGTTGCGGTCGAAAAAGAGGATATTTACGAAATTTTGGCCTTTGCCGAATTTGTTTTAGGGAAATGGCCAAAAAAGGGGAAATCCCCGGCGTTAAGAAAGCTTCATGGTAAATTTGCAATTTTTTTCAATTTATGGACCCAATTAGCGACATGCTCACTCAAATTAGAAATGCCTTAGCTGTTAAAAAACCGCTTATTTCGGTTCCATTTTCTAATTTTAAATATGAAGTCGCAGAGCTTCTGGTGAATAACGGATACCTTAAAAGTATTAGTCGTGCCGGTCGCGGCATTAAAAAATTTTTGAAGATTGAATTAAAATATGATGATAGCGGCGAAGCCGCCATTCGAGAAATCCGAAAAATCAGCAAGCCCGGCCAAAGAATTTATTCGACCAAAGACAAAATTAAGCCGGTCAAATCCGGCCTGGGTCATTTAATTATCTCCACACCCAAAGGTTTAATGATTGACTTTGAGGCCAAGAAAAAAGGATTGGGAGGAGAGGTTATTTGCGAAATTTTCTAGTATGTCTAAAATAGGGAAAAAATCAATAATGCTGCCAGCCGGCGTGGAAGCTAAAATGGAAGAAAATAAACTGATTGTTAAAGGTTCAGGAGGCGAATTGCGAGTGAGTATTTTTCCTGATTTTCAGGTGGAATTAAAGGATAAGGAAATTAAAGTGGTCCCGCCAGCGGTTTTTAACAAAAGAACTTCAGCGCTCTGGGGTACTTTGAGGGCTTTAATTAATAATGCCGTCATTGGCGTTTCTCAGGGCTATGAAAAAAAATTAGAGGTGGAGGGCATCGGTTTTAAGGCAGTGGTGGATGGTGCGAATCTTATTTTGAGTTTGGGATTTTCGCATCCAGTTAAGTTTGCCATTCCCGATGGTCTAAAAATCACCGTGAGCAAAAACTTAATTGTCATTAGCGGCCCCGATAAAGATTTGGTCGGTCGAACTGCGGCAGGAATTCGAGCCTTGAAAAAACCCGAACCATATAAAGGTAAGGGCATCCACTATCTGGGAGAAATAATACGTCGCAAGGCCGGCAAAAAAGCTGCTGGCACGACCGCGCCAGCTTAATATAAATTTGGAAAAATATGATTATTAAAGCTACCAAAACCAAAAGAATCAGAAGAGAAAAAAGGCATCAACGCTTGCGCGCTAAAATTTCAGGAACCGGCCGGCGGCCGCGTCTTTCTGTTTTTAAATCGCATCGGCACATCTACGCCCAGCTGATTAACGACGCGAGCGGAAAAACTTTAGCTCATGCAACGGATTTGGAAATTAAAATTAAAGGCAAAAAATCGGATAGGGCCAAAGCAGTGGGAGAATTGATTGCAAAGAAAGCCAAAGCTTTGAAGATTAAGAAAGTGGTTTTGGATCGCGGCGGTTTTAAATACCACGGTCGAATCAAAAAATTAACGGAAGGAGCAAGGGAGGGTGGATTAATTTTTTAAATTTTATATGGCTAGGGATAATTTTATTAAAAAAGAAGATAGCGGTTTTCACGACAAAATGCTTGATTTGCGGAGGGTAACTCGGGTGGTAGCCGGAGGGAAGCGTTTGAGTTTCCGCGCCACTGTGGTTGTCGGCAATCGTCAGGGTCAAGTCGGTGTCGGTGTGGGTAAGGGGAAAGATGTAGCTCGGGCCATTGAGAAAGCTAAACGGGTTGCTGAAAAGAATTTAATCAGTGTTTCAATTACCAAAGACACAATTCCTCATGAGGTTAGAGCCAAATATTGCGCTTCAGAAATAGTTTTAAAGCCGGCCCGAGAGGGCCACGGATTAGTGGCTGGCGGTCCGGTGCGGGTGGTTTGTGACTTGGCGGGAATTAAAAACTTAAGTGCAAAAATTTTGGGCCGGAGTTCTAATAAATTAACTAATGCTCGGGCAACACTGGAGGCCCTGAAGAAATTAAAGGTCCCCCGAAAGCCAGCTGCCGTTGAGCCAAAGCCAATAGAAGCAGTCGAAACTACTGATGAAAAAAACAAAGAAGTAATAGCCGAATAATCCTAATTCTGACTTTCAATTTTTAAATTAATTGTATGCAGCTTTATCAATTAAGAAAAGAATACAAACAAAAAACCAAGAAGCGCATCGGCCGAGGCGGAAAGCGCGGCACCTATTCCGGCAAAGGATTAAAAGGTCAAAAATCGCGCGCCGGTCATAAAATTCGGCCGGCCATTCGGGATCTGATCATTAAACTGCCAAAACAGCGCGGTGTTAAATTTAAAAGTTTTAAGATGCAGCCCGCCGCTATTAATTTGAGCACTATTTCTAAGGTTTTTAAAACCGGTGAAATAGTGTCACCAATTACTTTATTAAAAAAAGGTCTAATTCGCAAAAAACACGGAAAATTACCAGCGGTAAAAATTTTGGGTTCTGGCGAGGCATCTCAAAAATTAATTTTTCAGGACTGTTTATTTTCGCATAGCGCCCAAAGAAAAATTTTTAAAAAGTGATATAATTAAAAGCAGAGACAACAATGAATAAAATCCTCGCAAAAATTGTTCAAATTTTTACTATTCAGGATTTAAGGAAAAAAATTTTGGCGGTTTTGGCGCTGCTCGTGGTTTTTCGTATTTTCGCCGCAGTTCCGGTGCCGGGCATTGATTTGGAAAGATTAAAAGCCATTTTCTCCTCCAATCAGCTCTTGGGAATTTTGAATATTTTTTCCGGCGGCACCTTAAGCAATTTGTCCATTGTGATGTTGGGAGTCGGGCCCTATATTACCGCAACGATCATTATGCAATTGTTGACTATGGTTTTTCCGAGAATGAAGGAAATTTACTACGAGGAAGGGGAAGCTGGCCGGCAGAAATTCAACCAATATGCCCGCTACATCACCGTCCCTCTAGCTGTTTTGCAAGCGTACGCATTTTTAAATCTTTTGATGTCCCAAAATGTTATTACGCATCTGGGGTCGCTAATTCTGATTAGAAACGCTATTTTAGTCACTGCCGGAACAATGCTTCTGATGTGGATTGGTGAGTTAATCAGCGAATATAAAATTGGCAATGGTATTTCTTTGATTATTTTTGCCGGCATCATCAGCCGCATTCCTGCCGACATTCGTTCGGCTATAATTTCTTATAATCCCGCGATATTAACAAGCTATTTAATCTTTGCGATTATTGCCATAATTATTATTGCCGGCGTAGTTATTATTAACGAGGCAGAAAGAAAAGTGCCGGTTTCTTACGCCAAACGAGTGCGGGGAACTAAAATGTACGGCGGCGTTTCCAGCTATCTGCCATTGAGAGTCAATCAGGCCGGAGTTATTCCCATTATCTTTGCCATTTCCATTATGCTTTTGCCGCAATTTTTAGGCCAGGTGATGGCGGTTTTTAAAACCACTTGGGCTCTGGAAGCGTCAAAGTTTTTGACCGGGTTATTCAACAACCAAATAATTTATTCGGTTTTATACTTCTTGCTGGTTGTGATTTTCACATACTTTTATACGATGGTGACATTTGATCCCAAAGAAATTTCTTTGAATTTACAGAGAAACGGCGGATTTATTCCCGGAATTCGTCCGGGCCCACCCACTGCCCAATTTTTGAAGCAGGTTTTGAACCGCATCACTTTTGTCGGTGCTCTGTTTTTGGGAATCATCGCTGTTTTACCTTCGGCGATGAAAAGCATAACCGGCACGGCTTTTTTGGCGATTGGCGGCACGGCTTTATTGATTGTGGTTTCCGTTGCCTTGGAGACGATGAAGCAAGTGGAATCACAATTGGTGATGCGAGAATACGAAGGGTTTTAATTTAAGGGTTTTTATCTATCGGCTCCGATTGAACTAGTTCAATCGGAGCCTTTATTCTAACTACCCAAAATTTAAATTTTATATTAAAATGTTACTATATGACCAAACAAAAAATCGTTATCATCTTTGGACCGCCAGGAGCAGGTAAAGATACCCAAGCCGAACGTTTGGCTAAAAGATTTAATTTGTTTCATTTTATAACTTCTTCTTTCATCCAGCAAATTATTTTTAATCCGCGCCTTCAAAAAAATCCGATTATTCGGAAACAATTAAAACTATATCAATCAGGTATATGGTGCGGTCCATCGTGGGTATTAACTCTTGTTAAAAAGAAAGTTAAAGAGATTTCAAAAAGAGGAAAGGGCATGGTCTTTACTGCTTCTCCTCGGACACTTTTTGAAGCAAGGGGATTAATTCCTTTTTTGGAATCTCTTTATGGGCAAGAGAATATTTATGTGTTAAAAATTGTCCTAACAGATAAATCTGCAATTTTTAGGATTGTCCACCGTCGATTTTGCGCAAAGTGCAAGCATACTTTGGTCTATTCCAAACAAAGTCTCAAAATTAAAAAATGTCCAAAATGCGGAGGGAAAATTGTGACTAGGGAGCTTGATACCAAAACTTCTACTATTAAGAGATTAAGAGAATACAAATATAGAACGATACCGATTTTTCAATATCTTAAAAACCGCGGCTATCAACTGATGGAAATTGACGGCGAGCCATTGCCCGATGAAGTGACCAAACAAATTTTTAAGAAATTAGATCCATTGATAAAAAATGATTAAGCTAAAATCCGATGAAGAAATAAAAATTCTGCGAGAGGGCGGAAAGATTTTGAGCCAGATTATGAAAAAGCTGGCTCAAAGGGTAAAACCAGGAGTTTTGACCAAAGAATTGGACTGGTTGGCGGAAAATTTAATGAAAAAGGTTGGCGGCAAGCCAGCTTTTAAGAATTATATTCCGGACTACGCCATTCGACCCTTTCCCGCCACTCTTTGTACTTCGGTCAACAACGTCATCGTTCACGGCATTCCGGACAATCGTCCTCTTCAAGAAGGCGATATTGTCAGTTTGGATTTAGGAATGGAATACAAAGGATTATTTACTGATATGGCAGTGACTGTCGGCGTTGGTAGAATTTCCAGCCAAGCCAAAAAATTAATTAGAGTCACAAAAAAGACCTTGGATTTGGCAATCAAGGCCAGCCAGCCAGGCGCTGCCTTAGGCGACATTGGTTCTGCGATTCAACATTATGTTCGTTCGCGGGGGTTTCACGAAGTGCGGATTTTAACTGGCCACGGCGTCGGCCACAAACCCCACGAAGATCCGGATGTTTTAAATTACGGCGAGCCGCATCGCGGCTTGAAACTTCACGAAGGATTAGTGCTCGCTATTGAGCCGATAGTTTCAGAGGGCTCTGGCGAAGCAGTAGAGCAATTGAATGGCAGTTTTGTAACTAAAGAGGGCTGTTTGTCAGCGCATTTTGAGCATACCATTGCCATTACCGCCAAGGGGCCGCTCATTTTAACTAAAACTAAATAGAATTTACCATGAGATTTTTGGCAATTGATTACGGTTCCAGAAAAGTTGGTTTGGCCACGGCTGATTCCGAATTAAAAATTGCTGTGCCGCGTCCAGCTTTTTATTATAATCAACGAAAGGGGCTTTTGGCCTATATTAAAAAATTTGTTTCAGAAGAAGAGATTGACCAAATTGTGATTGGCTTACCCCTTTCTTTATCTTTTCAAGAAACGCAGATTTCTCGAGAAGCTCGCGAATTTGCCGAACAATTGAAGGGGGAGGTTTCAGTAGCTATTGTTTTTGAAAATGAAGTAATGTCAACTAAAGAGGCCGAAGCTCAAAAAAGCGTTATTTTCCGCAAAATTAAAACCCGTTCGCCTAAAAAACAGGCTGATTTGGACAGCCAGGCCGCGGCAATTATTTTGGATAGTTATTTAAAGAAATTCAACGGTGGCCCGCCCCGTTAGAAGTCTTGAACAGAAAAAATTTTACAAAATTTTTTCTGTTGTAAACTATAAAAATATATAATTAAATAAAATTTTTTCATGATAAAATATTTTAGGAAGTATATAGCCAGACTTCTAACGGGGCGAGGTGGCCGATCGGACAGGCGCGGGCCTGCAAAGCCCGAGATCCGGGTTTAACTCCCGCCTCCTTTTTTATTTCGTCAAATTAGTATGCTATAATGAATCCAAAATGGAGGAAGGAATTGTTTTTGATATCAGAAAATATTCCATTCATGACGGCCCAGGGATCCGGACCACGGTTTTTTTGAAAGGCTGTCCGCTTCGCTGCCCCTGGTGTCATAATCCTGAGGGCCAATCATCGAAATTAGAGATAATGATTAAATCTTATCGTTGTTTGAAAGATTGTTCCGAATGTTTATCTGTTTGTGAAGAAGGTGCTTTATTGAAAGTTGATGGCACTCCAGTTATTCGCCGAGAGAAATGTAATGTTTGTGGAAAATGTGCTCAAGTTTGTAATAGTGAAGCCATTGAGATCGTGGGCAAAAAAATGAGTGCTGAGGAAGTTATTAAGGAAGTGGAAAAAGATAAGGATTTTTATGAAATTTCGGGCGGGGGTGTAACTTTTTCTGGTGGGGAACCAACAAGGCAACCCGAATTTTTAGATGCTCTATTGACTCTAGCCAAAGAGAGGAATCTTCATACCATTGTTGATACTTGCGGTTATGCCTTACCAGGGGTAATAGAAAAAATTGCTGATAAAGTTGACCTGTTTTTATACGATTTGAAAATTATGGACGAAGAAAAACACAGAAAGTATACAGGTCAATCGAACAAACTCATTCTTCAAAATCTTCAAAAATTGGCCAAAAAAGGAAAGGAGATAATTGTCCGGATCCCTTTGATTCCTGGAGTGAATGATGACGAAGAAAACGTTCAAAAATCCGCCGAATTTCTTCAATCTCTGAAAAATATTAAACGAACCAGCCTTTTACCTTATCACAAACTCGGCCGAGATAAATATAAAAGGTTAGATAGAAAGAACATTCAAGAATTCGATATTCCCAAATCAGAGATTGTTGAACAAATCAAAAAGAAACTAGAAAACTTCGGTTTTATTGTTTCCATCGGTGATTAATATGACCGAAAGAATTAAAAAACTTAGAGAGCAAAGCATTAATACTAAGCCTTTTATTACACCAGAAAGAGCTGTTTTACTAACGGAGTTTTATAAAAATCATAATTCTACCACCCTGTCTATTCCGATGAAGCGAGCCTCGGCTTTTAAATATTTATTAGAAAATAAAGAAATTTATATTGGCGAAGGCGAATTAATTATTGGTGAAAGAGGTCCGGTACCCAAAGCCACGCCAACTTACCCGGAGGTAACCATTCACAGCATTCGAGATTTGGAAATTCTCAATTCTCGGCCGAGAACAACTTACAAAGTAGATGGGGAAACTAAAAAAATTTATGAAACACAGATTATTCCTTTTTGGAGTGGCCAGACAGTTAGGGAAAAAATTTTCTCGGAGATGACCAATGAATGGAAAAATGCTTTTCAGGCTGGTGTTTTTACCGAATTTATGGAACAACGCGCTCCTGGTCACACAGTTTTGGGCGATAAAATCTATAAGGAGGGCTTCAAAGATTTTAAAGAAGAGGTTGAACAAAGATTAGCCAATCTTGATTATTTCAAAGACCCCGACGTTTTAAAAAAGAGCGAAGAATTAAAGGCGATGCTGATTGTCGCTGATGCCTTAATCGCTTATGCCAAGCGTCATAGTCAAAAAGCTCGGGATTTAGCCGAAAAAGAGCAAAACCTGGACCGGAAAAAAGAATTAGAGAAAATTGCTGAGGTTTGTTCTTGGGTGCCAGAAAATCCGCCGCGAGATTTTTGGGAAGCTATTCAATATTATTGGTTCGTCCATCTTGGTGTAATCACTGAATTGAACACTTGGGATTCTTTTAGTCCCGGTAAATTAGACCAGCATCTTCGCCCGTTTTATAAAAAAGGACTTGAAGAGGGAACGTTGTTGAATCAAGCAACAGCCAGTGAACTTTTAGAAGCCCTTTGGATTAAATTTAATAACCAACCCGCTCCGCCAAAAGTAGGGGTGACAGCAGAAGAAAGCGCTACCTATACCGATTTTGCCCAGATAAATTTAGGAGGGATCAAACCCGATGGTACTAACAGCGTGAATGAACTAACTTATTTGATTTTAGATGTAGTAGAGGAAATGAAATTAGTTCAGCCCAGCGCCACGGTTCATATCAGTAAAAAAAGTCCTAATTCCTTTGTTAAGCGAGCTATTCAAATTATTAAAACCGGCTTTGCCCAGCCGTCATTTTTTAATTCTGATGCAATTGTTCAAGAGTTGCTGCGGCAAGGAAAAACTTTGGAAGATGCGAGAAGGGGCGGCTCAAGCGGCTGTGTGGAAGTAGGTGCTTTTGGCAAAGAATGTTATATTCTCACCGGTTATTTTAATCTTCCTAAAATTTTAGAATTAACATTGAATAATGGGATTGATCCTAAGAACGGCAAAAAAATTGGTTTAGAAACAGGTGATCCCAATTCCTTTAATTCTTTTGAAGATTTACTTGAGGCTTTTCAGAAGCAGGTCAATTATTTTATTAATATTAAGATAAAGGGTAATACGGTGATTGAAAGGATTTATGCCGAATATTTGCCGGCGCCTTTCCTTTCTTTGCTGATTGATGATTGTATTATCAAAGGTAAAGACTATCACGATGGTGGGGCACGCTACAACACTTCTTATATTCAAGGGGTTGGCCTTGGGACAATTAGTGATTCTCTGGCTTCATTAAAGTATAATGTTTTCGATAAAAAGCTTATCAGGATGAGTGAGATGCTTCAACTTCTAAAGGACAATTTTGAAGGAAACGAAAATCTGCGCCAGTTGGTTTTAAATAAAACTCCTAAATACGGCAACGATAACGATTACGTTGATGAAATAATGAAATCGGTTTTTGAAATTTATTATCAGGCAGTCAACGGTCGAGTCAATATGAAAGGTGGAACTTATCGGATTAATCTTTTGCCGACCACGGTTCATATCTATTTTGGCAAAATGACCGGTGCTACCCCCGATGGCAGAAAAACCCTTGAACCTTTATCTGAGGGCGTTTCGCCGGTTCAGGGTGCTGATCGTCATGGTCCGACAGCGGTGATTAAATCCGCAGCCAAAATAGATCATTTGCGGACCGGCGGTACTCTTTTAAATCAGAAATTCACCCCGCAACTTTTGGCAGATGAGGCGGGGATAGAAAAATTAGCTCAATTAATCCGGACTTATTTTCAACTGGATGGCCATCATATTCAATTCAATGTGGTGACGGCCGATATTCTTCGGGACGCTCAAGAACATCCGGAAAAATACCGCGATTTAATTGTCAGGGTAGCCGGCTATAGTGATTATTTCATTGACTTAGGTGTTGACCTTCAAAGTGAGATTATTAAGAGAACTGAACATAGTAGTTTTTGAGAAGGAAAACTTTGAATAAGTGGCTCTAAAAATGTTATAATTAGAAGGTAGAATGGCTAAACCTTATTTATCAGTGATTATCCCGGCTTATAACGAATCGGAGCGTTTGCCGATGACGCTTTTTGATATTGATAAACATTTATCGCAAGTGGATTATTCTTATGAAATTTTGGTAGTCAACGATGGCTCCAAAGACAATACGGCTGAAGTGGTTGATAAATTAATCGAAGTAATTAAAAATCTTCGTCTGATTGACAACGAAGATAATAAAGGCAAAGGAGGAGTAGTTGCCCAGGGTATGCTTGAAGCCAAGGGCAATATCCGCCTTTTTACGGACGCGGACAACTCAACGTCGCTGGATCAATTCAACAAATTTTTGCCATATTTCAAAGAGGGCTATCAGGTGGTTATCGGCTCGCGTGCAGTCAAAGAATCAGAAATCCCGGTTAAACAGCCATTCCATCGTCGGCTTTTAGGCAAAATCGGCAATTGGATTATTCAGATTTTGGCCGTTTCCGGGGTTAAAGACACCCAATGTGGATTTAAAGCATTTACTGAAGAAGCGGCCCAAGAAATTTTTTCGCGTTTAACCATCAAGCGTTGGGGTTTTGACATTGAAGCTTTGGCCTTAGCCAAACTTTTGGGTTATAAAATCAAAGAAATAGGCATTCGCTGGATAAACGACCCCCATTCGCTGGTTAAAAGCTCAGCTTATTTAGAAACCTTTATAGAAGTTTTAAAAATTCGTTGGAATATCTGGAGGAAAAAATATCAAATATGAAGTGAAACTCAAAATGAAAAAGCCAAAACTTAAATCAAAAAATAACAATTTGCATTATATCTCCGAACTTCGTCAGGATCCCGTGTCCGGCGACTGGGTTGTAATTGCCACCATCCGTAATAAGCGGCCAGACCAACTGATTGTTAAAAAAGAAAAGCGCCGCATTCCCCCAAAAGCTGATTGTCCTTTTGAAAACCCCCAAGCCAGCGGCCATCCATCGCCAAAAATCATAGAATCTTTGCCGAAACAAAAAGATTGGTTTTTGCAGATTGTGGAAAACAAATTCCCAGCTTTTAAACCAGAGGAGGTGTCTGTTCAAGAGCAGCCCTTTGGTCCCCACCACATTATTAATGGCCGGGGTTATCACGAAATTTTAATTATCAAAGACCACTATAAGCCCCTAAGCGATTATTCAGTTAAAGAATTAGCAATAATGTTAAAAACCCTCCAGAAACGCTATCGAGAAATTAGCCGCGATAAAAAAATAAAATACATTGCTATTTTTCATAATTGGGGGTCAACAGCTGGCGCCTCCATTTATCATCCTCACTGGCAGATTATTGGCATTCCGGTTATTCCGCCGAGGTTAGAGCATTCTTTAAATGGCTCTTTGCGCTATTTTAACCGCCACCGGAAATGCGTGTATTGCGAAATGATTAAATTTGAACGCCGCGAACACAAGCGAATTATTTTTGAGAACGGGGGAGCGGTGGCTTTTTCTCCCTTTGTTTCCCACGAACCCTTTGAAATAAGAATTTTTCCCAAGAAACATATTTCTTATTTTGAGCAAACATCGTCGCAATTGACCAAATCAATAGCCGCGGCCCTCAAGGCGAGCTTAACATTGCTGAAAAATAAGCTGGATGATCCAGATCTCAATTTTTTTATTCACACCGCACCGGTTGGGGACAAGAACAAACATCGTCATTATCACTGGCACATCGAAATCATTCCCAAAATTAGCGTTTCAGCCGGTTTTGAATTGAGCACAGGAATTGAAATTACCATCATTGATCCGGATGAAGGAGCAAAATTCCTTAAATCATGATTTCTAAAATCTTTTCCGTTGTCTCTTTGTTTATATTAGGGATTATAGACAAAATTGGGTATTTGGGAGTTTTTTTGTTGATGGCCGTTGAAAGTTTAAACATTCCCATTCCTTCGGAAATTATTATGCCCTTTTCCGGTTTTTTGGTGAGCCGAAACCATTTTAATCTTTTTTTGTTGGTTCTGATTGGGGCGCTGGGAAATTTATTCGGATCTCTGGTTTCCTACGGAATTGCCGCTATAATTGGTCAACCTCTTATTGAGCGTTTGAAAAAGATCCCCTTTTTTGAGGAGGACTATAATAGAGCTGAAAAATTTTTTAAAAAACATGGCTCTTCGTCGGTCTTTCTCGGTAGAATGATACCCATTATCAGAACATTTATTTCTTTTCCGGCCGGCATCTTTAAAATCCCGCTTTGGAAGTTTTCCTTCCTTACTTTTAGCGGCTCGTTTCTTTGGTCGGGTTTAATGGCTGCCATCGGATTTTATTTGGCTGAGAATTGGCGGATTTTAGAGGGATATTTTAGAAAATTCGATTATTTAATAGCGATTGTCATCATTGGAGCGATGGGGTATTATATTTATAGGAAACTCAAAACTCAAAACTCAAAACTTAAAGTTCAATAGTCGCTTAAATTATTAATTTTTTATGTTTAAAGTTGTGATTACTCGCCGTATTCCCGAGGCGGGCATCAATATTTTAAAACAAGCTGGCTTTGAGGTGGTGGTCAGCTCCAAGGATGGGATTTTAACGGCCGAAGAATTAAAGGAATTCGTTAAAGACGCGGATGCCATTTTATCTCTTTTGACCGACAAGATTGACGCGGAGATTTTTCAAGCAGCTGGCCCGCAGTTGAAAGTTGTTGCCAATTATGCGGTTGGTTATGACAATATTAATCTCGAGGATTGCAAGACGAAAAATATCTATGTGACCAATACGCCCGGAGTTTTAACGGAAACGGTCGCCGAACATGCAATTGGTTTATTGTTCGCCGTGGCACAAAACATTCCCCAGGCGGATAAATTTGTGCGCGAAGGAAAATTTGATGGCTGGGCGCCGATGCTTTTCTTGGCTACTGATGTTAGAAATAAAACTCTTGGTATTTTAGGCCTGGGCCGGATAGGGTTGGAGGTGGTAAAGCGACTGAAAGATGGTTTTAATATGAATTTCATCTATTATGATGTAAACCGCAATGAGCAAGCTGAGAAGGATTTCAATATCAAGTATGTAAGTTTAGAGGATTTAATGAAAAATTCGGATTTCATCAGCATTCATGTGCCATTAACGCCGCAAACAAAGCATATGATGGGTGAAAAAGAGTTGCGCCTGATGAAAAAAACCGCTTATCTTATTAACACTTCTCGTGGAGCAGTGATTGATGAAGCTGCTTTGGTAAGGATTTTACAGGAGAAAGGCATTCAGGCTGCTGGATTGGATGTATATGAAAATGAACCGAAGTTAGCCGACGGTCTAATACAGCTGGACAATGTTGTTTTACTGCCGCACCTTGCCTCTGCCAGCTTTGAGACCAGGTCAAAAATGGCAGAAATGGCGGCTCAGAACATTGTCGCTGTTTTAAGCGGCCAAACTCCGCCGAATTTGGTAAAATAAAGAGAAAATCTTATCCACAATTTTCTTTTCGGAGAGCCGATTTTGTGATATAATGAGTTCAAACCTGCAAAGGTCGAATTTTAAGCATAAAAAATTTAATTATGGTAGTCCAATCATGGGCCGATGTTTTGGTGAGTTCTTTCCAAACCATCTGGAGTGGTTTTATCGGATTCTTGCCAAAATTCCTCGGCGCAATCATCGTTTTTCTCATTGGTCTTATTATTGCAAACGGTTTGGGCGCATTGGTGGCTCAATTTATTAATGCTATCAAGCTCGACCGGCTGCTGGAGAAAGTAGGCGTCGGCCGGTTTTTTGAGAGAGCTGGTTGGAAAATTAATTCCGGCAAGTTCTTGGGAGAGCTCGTGAAATGGTTCTTTATCATCGTGTTCTTGCTGGCTGCCGCTGATATTCTCCAACTCTACGGTTTAACCGCCTTTTTGCGCGACATCCTGCTTTACATTCCCAACATCATCATCGCGGTCTTGATTATGCTGGCTGCTGTTCTGGTTGGTAGCTTCTTGCGCGGATTGGTTTTGGGTGGAGCAAAAGGTGCAAAGCTTTATTCTTCCAAAGCAGTTGCCGCCATCACTTGGTGGGCGATTTTGATCTTCGGTTTCTTTGCCGCTCTTCTGCAGCTGGGCGTTGCGGTTTCCATCGTGAACGCCATCATTACCGGATTTATTGCCATGCTGGCAATTGCCGGCGGCATTGCTTTCGGTTTGGGTAGCAAGGATTATGCCAGCCATCTGGTTGAGAAGTTTCGTGAGAAAGTAGAAGAAAGATAAGTTAAAAGAATTTTTGAGGCCTCTCTTTTATTGTTAGAGAGGCCCCCCACTGCTTTTATTGATAAGATTATAAAAGCAGTGGGGGGGCCTTGACTTAGGCAATTACTTTTGCTAAAATAGGCTCACCAAAGCAGTAAATTTTAATAGATAGATTTAGTCTTGCAAAAAGAGAATAAATCAATTAATATTTACTACACACAAATGCGTAAACTTTCTAAATTTATTATCATTCAAGGAAGCATGGGCTAACCATTTTTTGCGCCAGAAACGGCCGCTTCCTTGACGAAGCGGTTTTTTATTGCTGGGTGGATTTATGCGGATTGATAAAGGGATGAATGCGGATAAAATAATTGACTCGCGGCAAATGATAAAAATATTTTTTATCATTTGCCGAAAGTTAATGACAGCAGCTTGAAAATTAAATATATTCACCCTGTGAAATAATTCGTAGGGTGAACAGGTAGTTTATAGCATTTTTTATCGGGACGAATTTAAGGGCGTATGGCGGATGCCTTGACTTGAGAAGGCGATGAAGGACGCGGCGTAGCTGCGATAAGCTTCGGGGAGGTGCCTAGCAACCTTTGATCCGGAGATTTCCGAATGGGGAAACCCAATTGCGTAAACCGCAATTATTCCGATGTTTAATCGGAGAGCGAACCCGCTGAAGTGAAACATCTCAGTAAGCGGAGGAACAGAAAACAATAATCGTATTTCACTTTTGTCCAGCCGAAAATGGACATAAGTGAGATGCGGTAAAATTCCCCCAGTAGCGGCGAGCGAAAAGGGAAGAGCCTAAACTTTTTTCGTAAGAAAAAAGGGTTATAAGGTGATAAGCCTTTGAGCAATCAAAGAGGAAGTCTACAAAACAAAGACTTCGTTAGCAAAATCCGCTGGAAAGCGGAACCAAAGAGGGTGATAGTCCCGTAAGCGAAAACGGTCTTTACTTTCTCGTCTTATTATTCTTAAGTATTTCAAGAAACGATAACCTTGAAGGAAATCGGCTGAACTATCAGCCAAGGCTAAATACTTCTCAAGATCGATAGTGAACAAGTACCGCGAGGGAAAGGTGAAAAGCAGGCCAGTGAGGCCTTTGAAATAGAATCTGAAACCATACGTTTACAAGGAGCCGAAGTCCGTATCCAACGCAAGTTGGATGGACAACGACGTGCCTATTGAAGAATGAGCCAACGAGTGTATAGGTGCTGCTCTAGATTAATCCCGCTCAGCGGGAGAAGTCATAGGGAAACCGAGTGTTAATAGCGCGTCAGCATCTTACTTTCTTTAATATTCTTTTTGTTTTAAAAACCTAAAGGATTCTAAAGACAGGTGGGATTGCAAGTAGCACTTATACGACCCGAAGCCAGGGCGAGCTTATCATGGCCAGGTTGAACCTTGACGAAAGTTGAGGGGAGGACCGAACCGGTGGGTTGTGCAAAACCTTCGGATGAGCCGTGGTAAGAAGTGAAAAGCTAATCGAGCCTGGTAATAGCTGGTTCTCCTCGAAATAGCTTTAGGGCTAGCGCTCGTTTTATTTTCTCGCAGGTAGAGCTACTGGTTGAAGGGTAAAGGGAGAAATCTCGACTCTTTAGTCAAACTCCGAATGGCGGGGAATCACAAACGAGCAGTAAGACTACGGGGGCTAAGCTTCGTGGTCAAGAGGGCATGAACCCTGATCGTAATCTAAGGTCCCTAAATTTGGGTTAAGTGTAGATAAGGTAGTGGTTAACCGAAGACAGATAGGATGTTGGCTTAGAGGTAGCCACCATTTAAAGAGTGTGTAACAACTCACTATCATATCCGCCTTTGGCGGATTGGTTGACCGCGCCGAAGATGTAACGGGGCTAAACCCAATACCGAAGATACGAATGCTATCCCGACGTAACGTCGGGATAGCGTGGTAGAGGAGCATTTCGTATTCATTGAAGCTCTAGCCGTAAGGCGGAGTGGAGGATACGGAAGAGAGAATGTTGGTATGAGTAACCACAAATTCCATGAGAAATCGAATCGCCGTAAATCCAAGGTTTCCGTGGCAATGGCAATCAACCACGGGTTAGGCGATCCTAAGGCAATGGCGAAAGCCGCAGCTGATGGACAGCTGGTTAATATTCCAGCCCCTCCAATAAATTTGATGGAGCGACGGGGAACATAAGATTACGTGTCTTATTGGTTTGGCATCGCTGGTTTTAAGAAATGCTTGCTAGGCAAATCCGGCAAGCCGCCTTTCATGGCGAATTTCAGAGATCGGCGGAAGGTCGCTTCGGCGGCTAACGTAGTTGAAGAGTCCTCCGAGAAAAACTTCTAAAATTAGTTTATTGGAGTTCGTACCGGAAACCGACACAGGTGGATTGGTGTAAGTGCACCAAGGCGAACGGGTGATCTGCCGTTAAGGAACTCGGCAAAAAAGCGGCCGTAAGTTCGCGATAAGGCCTGCCCTGATTAATCTCAGGGCCGCAGCTAAAGAATCTCTGGCAACTGTTTAATAAAAACACAGGTTCCTGCTAACTCGTAAGAGGATGTATAGGAGCTGACGCCTGACCGATGCGAGAAGGTCAAGGCTGCCGGTTAATTTGCCGCAAGGCAGATTAGCTGAGCGGCTGAAGCCCTCGTCAATGTCGGCGGTAACTATAACCGTCCAAAGGTAGCGCAATTCCTTGTCGGGTAAGTTCCGACGCGCATGAATGGCGTAATGATCAGAGAACTGTCTCAACGGCAAGCCCGGTGAAAATGCGATTCCAGCGAAGACGCTGGGTACCTGCGATTAGACGAAAAGACCCCGGGAGCTTTACTGCAGCTTGGTATTGGCCTTAAGTTGTTGCTGCGTAGTATAGGTGGGAGGCTTTGAAGGTCCGATCTCGGTCGGACTGGAGCCGTCAGTGAAATACCACTCTGTAACAATTTAAGTTCTAACCCCAGTGGCAAAAACAATGGGGGACAGTGCTTGGTGGGCAGTTTTTCTGGGGCGGAATCCTCCTAAAGTGTAACGGAGGAGTTTATTAAGGTCGGCTAGGTGCGGATGGAAATCGCACCGGTTGTGTAAAGGCATAAGCCGGCTTAACTGTGAGGCCTACAAGCCAAACTCCTGATTTTTCAGGACAATTCGTAATTTTACTATTGCGAGTTGAGATGCGAAAGCAGAACTTAGTGACCCTACGGTTCTTTATAGAAAGGCCGGTGACTTCGGACAAAAGCTACCCCGGGGATAACAGGCTAGTCGGACCCGAGAGTTCCTATCGACGGTCCGGTTCGGCACCTCGATGTCGGCTCATCCTAGCGCGGGGCTGGAGAAGGTCCCAAGCGTTTGGCTGTTCGCCAATTAAAAGGATACGTGAGCTGGGTTTAAACCGTCAACTAAACTTGTTGCTGTTAACAAGTTTGGCGGCCTCCGACGGAAACGTCGGAGTGAAGAAATCGACTCATATCGGTGAAGTCCTAACAACATTTGAATTTTAACCTGTCGTATGTTAGGATAATACCGAGGGAAGTTGTATATGTCTAAAAACATTTCGTCAACTCAAAAAGCTTATTTAGCAGGTTTCTTGGATGGAGATGGAAGTATTTATGTGCGTTTGAAACCGAATTCTAGTTATAGGTTTGGATTTCAAATTGCGCCTTATATAGTTTTCTTCCAGTCCCAGAAAGAAAAAGAAAAATTTCAGAAAATTTGCGATTTGGTTCAATTGGGCCATATTCGCGAAAGAAAAGATGGAATTTTGGAATACATTGTTAATAAGCAAGAGGCAATCCGAAAATTTATTGATTGGGTTAAACCTTATGCTATTCTGAAAAAACAGCAAGTAGCATTAATGGCAGAAATATTAAATAAAAAACAATCAATTAATGATTATCGGGATTTTCAAGAGTTGGCAAAATTAGTAGATAAATTTAGAGAAATTAATTACTCTAAAAAACGAAAAAGACGTATATTAACCCCGTAGAGACTTTGTCGTTTTAAGCGGCAGAAGTTGCCTTCCAAAGGCAGCTAACACGTCGATTGCCCCGAAGAGGGGCAATGGTATAGTCCATACCTTTAGTAATAAAGGATAAATATGCGTGAGACAGGTTGGTCTCTATCTATCGCAGGCGTAAGATACTTGAGGGAAGTCGACCCTAGTACGAGAGGACCGGGTTGAACGAACCTCTGGTCTATCGGCTTTCATACCAATGGAATCGCCGAGTAGCTATGTTCGGTCGGGATAAACGCTGAAAGCATCTAAGCGTGAAGCCCACCCCAAGATTAGGTATCTTCACTCCCTCAGAGATTATGAGGTTGATAGGCTTCAGGTGTAAGGCCAGTAATGGTTTTAGCCGAGAAGTACTAATTGAGTGGTTTTCGTCCCGATAAAAAATGTTTATAAACTATCTCTAATTTACTTAACAGTACCAGATTTTTTATTTGCCGGTGTTTTACCCAAGCATGTCCCACCCGTTCCCATTCCGAACACGGTAGTGAAAGTGCTTGGGTCCGATGGTACTAACCCGAACACGGTTGGGAGAGTAGGTTATGCCGGCAGATAAAAGATCTGGTGTTTTTTGTATAAAAAAACCGCCCTCCGAAGAGGGGGTCTTGAGTTAAAGAAAGGAGTCTTATATATTTTGAAAGTAATCTTTCAGAGCTTGGACAGCTTCATCAATGGTTTGGACAACGATACCCATTTTTTTCATCAACTCGCATCCATAGGTTGGCTGAATGGAATCCGACCAAATAATGATAAGTTGCGCTAGCGGCTTATTAAAGTTTACGCACTTGTAATAGTAGAAGATACCCACCTCTGGTCCGAGACAGGGCATCGGAAATGCCGGCACCATAGCTATCATGGTTGAAGAATGGGTGAGACCCAACAAATCATTGGGCCACCACAATCCTTGTTTTTGAAGATTTTCAAAGCTTGGGTCAAAAGGATCAAACATCAATTTGTCAGGAAGCGCCGCTTTAATTTGTTTTTTGTAAAAAGGTATGGGTGCAAACTCTTCTTTCGGTCCGCCTAAAAAAATGTCCCATTTTTTCATTTATTTTCTCCTTTTTCGTAAAAATATGTTCTCATTATTTCTTTGTTTTGGAGTTGGAAGGCCAGATAATATTCGGATTTGTCATAGTTGGTGAAAACAAAAGGTTTGACGTCGAGATAAAGCATAAAATATAAAACAAGGGCCCGGCCCGTTCTTCCATTTCCATCGACAAAAGGATGGAGCATTTCAAATTCGTAATGAAAATCAGCAATTATAGCGACGTGCAAGTTTTTTAACAGCTCTGGAGTTTTTCTCCATTTCTTTTGCCATTTCCTCATGACCAAAACCAACTTTTGCATGGAACTCGGAACTTCCTGATAATCCGGGCAGATTCGATTGCCGACTCGGACACTGACGTTTCGGTAATTCCCAATCCACTCTTCCTTTAATAAGGGGAGGTCTGGTCGTTTTTTTGATTGTTCCTCAATTATTAATCGCTGAACTCTTTTTATGTCAGTTTCCCTTATCAGATGTTCTTTGTTTTTGGCAAGTTGTTCCAAAAAAAGGATGGCTCCAACATGGCCGTCTTTTTTGTTTTCCCGCAGTTCTTTTTCCACCAATGCCGCGTCATCTCTGATATTTTCGATTAAATCCGATTCCAAAATGAAGTTCTTGAGAAATTCAATTCTTTCCATTACACCTCTCCTTTTTCTTTTGGTAAATAACTACAACTAATATAGCCGGAAAATAAAAGAAAGGCAAATTGTGCTAATTTAAAAACTATTTAATTTTGATTCCCAACCAAGCTTGTTTGGTGAGTTGCGATGGTTTAAGCTCCGGGAATTTATCTAGTAAAATTTTGGTAATTTGCGCGATGTCGTCAATAATCAGTTTCTCTGTTAATTCTTGCGGTTCGTCAGTTTTATTTTCCAAATATCTTCCGGTATATTCAATCTCAATCTCGTATAATATTCCTGATTGACTGGAACAACAATCCAAAGAAATATGGTAGAACCTTCCGGTTTTAATATTGGCTAAGTAAAAAGCCTTCCGTCGGCGGTGAAGTTCTCCCAGCAATTCCGCTGAAGTTAATAATTCCGAATTAATCGGAACGGCATTGCCTTTAATTTCTTTTCTTTTAAGAATGCAGCTGAGACCAAATTTATCATTGATAATTTCAAGACCTTCTTTCCGGACAATTCTCGCCACATTTCCTCTTAATAATGCCTTAAAGGGGTCGACTTTGTTTTTATAATAACGATTAATGCTGGCGGATTGAGTGGTATAAGGAAAATGGTTGGGCAATTGAAAATCATTGTTTTTTTTACGGAAAAGATTTTTGATTTTGGGAAGTATTTTTTCAGAATCAGTTTCTAATTTGGCTTCGATTTCGCAATCTTTTAGTTCTTTATAAAATGGCTTGCCGAACTTCTGAGCCAGATATTTACCCAAGAATCGGTAGGCAACAGATTTTTTGGAAATTACCGGAAAAATCCCCATTTCTCGGATTACCCGGCTCATTAAAGTATTGAATTTTTCGTCGCTTTTGCCGATTTTTATTTCCAAGCGAGCGAAATCGTCTTCGCGGCCGATTTCGATTCCTTTCTTTTGGTTTGGCGGGAAAAAGAAGTATCTTAGATTGGTGTCTAAAGTGAGGCGGATATCATCGGTATTTTTAGGCAAATAATGCCGTCGCCAATAAACGACTGCCACATAGGGTCGCAGCGGTTTTTCTGAAAAGTGATAATTTTTATTGATAAATTTAGTGGCCTCTTCCAAACTAACTTCTAACCTAGTTTTCTGTTTGTCTTGGTCCAAGCCACTTTTTAAATCCAAAAAATAAATACTGTTGTCTAAAACCGGATAATCAGGCGAAGATGGGAGATATCGTCTCGCTTTCAGCGAAAGTCCAAATGGCACAACGTGGTCCTCATTATTAAAATAAATAGTTTGGACATAATCATTGTCCGAAAATTTTTTCCTTTCAACTGCCGGGCTAATTAAAGCCAAAAACCTCTCAGCATCCAGAACAACATATCGTTGTTCTGTTCTGGTTGGTAGGTCAATTTTGATTTCTTTTTGCATAGAATGGGTCAAGTTTTTCTTTACCCTGAGTTTATCGAAGGGTTTGACGGCAAGTTCCCTTTATTAACCTTGATTTAATACTCTTTTCCTAAGAAAATTTTTGTTTTCAGGAATTCGTATTTTTCAGCAAGCAATGGTTCTTTGGCCGCTCTTTCGCGAAAATATTGGGCTCCAAAAATATAATTCATAAAATGGTCGGCAAAATTCTCAAGTTCGGACCTGGCTGCGTAGATGCTGATAAAACCGGGCGGCGGCGCCGTTAAAGATTGTTCTTGATACTTGCGTTCGTACTCTTCGGAAAGAAAAATACTGTCATACTCTTGGCGCAAGGCGCGAATGCCTTCGTCTGTTTTACCAAAAGAAAATTCGTTGCCTTTTTCGTTGCGTATACCGATAAAATCCACAATATGCCCCAATTCATGAGCAAAAACCCCGGCGCCAAACCCTCGGCACAAAAGAAAGTCCACTTTTTTAATCCCTTTTTCTTTTACCGCTTGGTCTGAAGCAACCGAAGAAAAACCAGTCGCCCAACAAGATCCATTTTTAAGCTTAACCGTCTCATTTTCAAGAAATTTTATAAGATGCGGAGGAAGCGCCTTAAATCCTTTAAAAAGCTGGTTGATGCCGGGCATTGCCACGAGCGACCCTCTATCTAAAACTACGCCCTGATCATTTATATTGATAATTTCTATTTTATGTTCGTCTGCCCATTGAAGAAGTTGGGGCAAGTCCTCATTGTCAAAGTCCAAGGTTCCAATCTCCTTTGCTGTTTTGCGTATCTCTTCTATATTATTTTCCCATTCTTTTTTCAGCCAATCGGGCCAGCCGGCTGGCGGAATTAACGTCTGAGAAGTAGGTGATTTTTCTGTCTTTTCAGTGGAAATCGGTTTCGACAAAACGAGTTCATTTATTTTCGTTCTTGTTTTCGGTCCGACTATTCCAATAGTTTCTATGCCCTGTTTTTCTTGAAATCTTTTGACCGCCGCTTCTGTGAGAGGACCGAAATAACCCGTCACCAATCCTTCGGGATAAATATCGAGAAATTGTTTCAAAAATTCCTGTAATTCTTTAACTTCGTCTCCTCTCGTTCCGCGCTGGAGGGTTTTGATAAAAATATTGGATTTGGTTTTTTGGATTTCTTCCAGTTGGGTCTGAAGTTTGGCGACTTGGTCTTGCAATGCACTGATTTTGTCTTGCAATGCACTAATATCGTTTTGTAACGCAAGCGCAGTTTGAGCGAAAACGCTATTCTTTTCAAAATTAAAACTTATTGGGAATAAACCAGCCAAAATTATTAAACCAATTAAAATTTTTGTTTTCATTTTTTGGAGATATCACCGGTTCTTTGGCGGTAAATTCTTTCAATTTGGAGCCGAGGGCAGGATTTGAACCTACAAGAATCAAGAAACAATCTTGATTGCTTTCGCCAATTAAGCTACCTCGGCATATAATTTTTTAAAATGTTTCCAAAATGTATTTGAATTCACCGCATTAACACCTACTTTTAAAACTGAGCGCCAAATACTGTCGGGCAAAAATTTGAATTCACTTTCTACTTCTTTCATTGATTTTCTAATATAAGTTTTGCATTTCTTGATTATTTTCTCCTTGAGAAAAATTTGAGTAATCAAATTATAGTTTTTTTCTTTGGCTGCTTTTAAAAATTCTTTTTTATCAAAATCTCTCCATTCATACAAAGCAAAATATATCGGCAATGTGAGTTTTTGTTTTCTTATTGAATTATATTGTTTCTGATAATATTTAAAATCTTCCGGAAATCTTTTTAGTTTTTCTGGTAATAAATCCGCTACTTCATGGGCCATTTGATAGTACGTACCAAAGATTTCTCCAATTTTAATTAAATGTTTTTTAATAATTTCATCTTTATTTTTTGACTTCAAGTATCCCAAATCTAAACAATGTCCGTAATATTGGCCGCCGACTCCAAAACATTTTTCTTGGTAGGCATTAGAGAAACTTGATTTGTTAATGGGTTTATCCCAAATAAGAATTTCGTTGTCCGTCTTAAGATATTCATTTATTCCATCAATCATTAAATTGAGCTTATCTTTTTCATACGGCTCTAAAAATTTGTTTGATAATACTATTTTCCTTATTTTAGAGCCGAGTTTATAATCCTCTTTTTGATTATAATCTATGCTTCTTTCAATCAAATAATTTCCGATATTCAATAATTCTACCACTGCGCACAAAGGGATAATTGTTTCCCAATCATTCTGATTTTTTGTATTTCCAATTTCAAATCCAATTCTAACAAAGAAACTTTTTATTTTTGTTGGAGCTGTTTTTTGACGACGCATAATATGATATTTAATTTTTGGGTCGCTAGAAAAATGTTCCAATAAAAATTTATCGATTGCTTTAGTAGTTTCCCGATTTTTTTCAGAGTAAAATTTTTCAACTGGGAGATTTTTCATAATTATTTCAACAAATCCTCAATTGAAACACCCAACGCTTTGGCGATTTTCGCCATTTCCTAACTGGCGGAGAGTAGTGGACAATGTTAGAGTCCGTTTCCAGACCGTCACTACTCGGCTCTTTAGCTCAAACTTATCGTTAAATTTTGCGAAAATCAGCCACCCCACCCCACTACGCACTATTGTTTCAATCCAGGCTAAAACTTAGCCTTATCCATTAACTTGATACACTCTATATAAGGCATCATCACCATCGTCATAATAATCAGGGACTAGTGCTTCCTCAATAAGTTTGACGCCCATTTGCTCAAGTTCGTTTTGATGTCGTTCAAAGAATCTTTGTGTTGCTTCCCGTAAATGCATATCAAGAAGCACCGGTTTGTTCTCTTGTTTTACTTTTTCTTTAAGTCTCCCTATTAGATTTTTGAACATTTCCCAGCCGATTCGTTGTCCTTGCGCTTCAGGAAGGAGCGCAATGTCCTCGAGATAAATACTCGGATCTCCTTCATCGGTTTCATCTTCTATAGCCACAAGGTAGCCTATGGTCTCTGGTCTTTTCTCTCGCGGCCGCCTACCATAAACAAGTATTGAATACTCTAGACCATTTCCGCTATTTATATCGTTAATCATCGCTTGGCCTGAAACTAGATCAATGTCACTGTATATTTCCTCTTCCAACTGTTTTATTTTGTTAAAATCTTTTTCGGACAAGTTTTTAATGCTCACATTTCTGAATTCTATCCGGCTTGCTTTTTCAACTGCCCTTTTGGTTTTTTTAGGCATCATTTCTGTTTTCCAAAGTAGTTTTACAGTTTTATTTTCTGCTTCCAGAAAATACCCGTCTGGTCGGTTATACCCACCGACCTTCTCATATGTATCTTTATCATCTTTTAATTTTGCTAATTCAGCGGCAACCGGTAGGTCGTTATTAGCCTTTCCTAAGACTAATTTCTTCGCCCCGATTGATTTTGCATAATTTTCAAGATAATCGAAAAGCTCTTTGGATAATTGCTCAGAAAAATTGGCGCTGTAAAGCGTGTTCGATTCAATATTATCTACAACTAAAGCTGTTTCTCCTCTTGCATTTTTACCTATCCAACACCACGCAGCAGTTACAGGTTCATTTTTTGTTTCATCCCAGATATTTACAATTTGTATTCCCAAATCAGTGTTATAGTCGGCAATAGGTGATTCCGCGCCCATATGCATGCTGTCTATCCTTATGCAACAAGGTGAGTAATTCCCCTGGTAGAGATCAATATCCGGATTTCTTGCCCAAACAAATATGCTCATCGGCTGATTTTCCATTTTTTCTTTTCCTTTATCACCCCTTTCTGAAAATAAATTAGCGAGCGTGCTTCTGTCAGCATTATAGTGATCAAATTGCTCGGCAAGATTAGTTTGAATTTCTTGAATTAACGTAGCCGCTCTATCTTCGCCCAAACAAGGGGAAATTAACTCCGGCAACGTATTTTGAAAATTCTCGACTCTTCTTTCCAAGATAGCGAATTTGCCTTTTAGTCCCTCTTTGGCTCTATTGACTTTTTCTTTTAATTCCTGAATTGCTTTGCCGGACGGCATTTTTTCTGATAACGTATCCTGTAATTCTTTTTCGGCCTGCATAAACTTTTCCTGCGTCACAAATACATCCTCTTTTAGTTGCTGGAAAGCGGAAATATCACCCATAAGCTTACCCCATAAAGGAATAACCTTGATGTTTTCAATTTTCTTATTTAATCCCTCGATGCCTCGCTCAATTCCTTGAATTTTCTTTTCATTTCCTTCGGCTTTTGCTCTTTCTAACTCTTCCTGCATTTTCACAATTTTTTCTCTTGTTTCGTTTGCATCTTCCAAAGGAATTTTATGTTCCGATAATTCCTTTCTATATTCTTTTAGAACCCCTTTTATAGTATGAGCATAGCTATCCAGGGTTTCTTTAATTCTATTTAATGGAGCGGAAACGGTTTCCGAAAAAGCTAAATGACCTTCCGCTGATGCCAAATTGAAATATCTTGTATCTGAGTAATTGAGCCAGTTTTCAATGTTAATGCCACTCTTTTCCATAGCGTTCAATATCTTCGGGTTTTTCTCATAGCTTTTTAGCTTTTCCTGCATCAATTGACGGAATTCTAAAGATTCCGAATCTAACTCTGGGTTATTTATCAAAATATCTTTCTTGATATCAAAAAGAGTCTGAATATTCGCTTTCGACAACCTATCAAACTCTCGGTATTTAACGAGAAGTTTAGATCCAAATCGCGGGTTTTGGGCAATCGCGTCGGCCAAAAACGTATTTTCTTTAAGCATTTCCGCTAATCTATCTGGATCTTCTGTAAATGAAAAAAGAGACCTAACAATTTCTAAAGACTTCTTTGCTTGTTGAACAAATTGTGGCGAATGCCTTTCTAATACTGCAAGTAGATTTTTTATAAAAAAAGATCTATTTATAATTTCATCCGGTTTAACAATGAGAGGGTATTCGTCCATTATTCTAGTAGCATTGGGAATTTGACCTGCTGTCAAAGCATTAAAAAGTGCTTCTTTAGCCGCTTGCTCGAATTGTGTTTCTGAAAAAAGCTTTGACAAAGCAGCATTTTCTTCTAGCTCTTTTTTCATAGTATTTGTGGCGTAATAAAAATCATGAGCAAGCCAGTAGGCAAGTCCTTGGTGAATAGCTTCCTTTACCACCGCGTCTGGTAAAGCAAAGCTTTTGATAATGTTTTTGATATCGTAGAGATGATTATGAAAATAATAGCCTGTCTCGTTTAATTTTTTATCTGTAAAAAAATCAAATAGTTCTTTCTTCGCTGTCTCTTCCAGCGCAGTTTCTGGCAAAGAAAGCTCTTTTTGAGCTTCGATGGCCCAATCAATAAAACCTTGGCGTAAATTGTATGATATGCCTCGTTTGACGGCTTGCTGAACCTCCGGCGAAGTAATAAATTCATCAGGCAAAGAAAATATCTTTTTATATTTAATCGCTCCTGGAGTATAACCAACCACTTTTTCAAGGAATGTTTGTTTAGCGGCTTCCTGAATTTCCGGTAAAAAAATAAGCTCTTTAAACAAAGGATTTTTTTCTTTTATTTTATCAAAAGCCTCAATATCTACTCCCGCCATTTTGGGAATCATCAATCCCTTTTTAACAAGCTCCTGTATTTCTGGAGCCAGAAAAACATCATCAGACCAACAAAATTTTTCCTGAATTCTAAGTGCCTCACTAAACTCGCCTTTAGACAACGCCTTTGATAACGCTTTGTTAGCTGCTTCTTTTTGCTCCTCCGAGCTGATTTTCTCCTTACAGACAGTCTTTTCTTCCGAGGAAATAATCTCTTTCGAAACAATTTCCTCTTTCGGTTCGGCCCGAACAACCCCAGAGGTTTCTGTAATAGATTCTCCTTTGGGTTTTTTTGTCCGGTTTTGTATTCCTTCAAAAAATGTTTCTTTAAACATACGGGGTTTGGATTTGAACCCTCTTTTTCGACCAAAGTCTCAAGAGGGGTAAATTTGCCTATTTCGGCAAATTCGGCGGAAGGGGGTGGGATTCGAACCCACGGACCGCTTTTAAGGCGGTCACGGTTTACCCCCACAACCTAATTTTTGATTAGGTGTGGGGGTTTAGTCCCGCGAAAATGGCGGTGGGCAGAGGATTCGAACCTCTGTGGGACTTTTGATCCCCACGGTTTAGTCCCGCACTTGGCGGTGTGCGTTCGAAAAAATTCGAACTGATTTCGCCAAAAATTTGTAGGGCGGGCGGAATTCCCCCCAAACCCCCCTTCCGCCCGCCTGCGGAAGCGACCCTTTCGGATTGGACGATTTCAAGTTTTTCTTTGGCGGCAAATTCTTTTAATCTCCTGATAATGCGTTATTTTTCAATCCAGTGAGTAAGTATATAGACTGTAAAAAATATTATAGCGATAAAAACGATGAGCGTAAAAACAGCCGCTTCCAAGGCCATTTTCCT